>Ga0182738_1000010_pt1:237500-440746 | contig 440746 bp, 405 predicted proteins | sample eDN5th30CBELigMG_FD_128876 | JGI IMG/M metagenome (GOLD analysis project Ga0182738, IMG submission 128876) | Enriched Miracle-Growth compost microbial communities from Emeryville, California, USA - eDNA 5th pass 30_C BE-Lig MG (version 2)... ...
CTGCAAAGCTTCGGCAGCGCAGATAGTGTCTGTAATCAAACCTCCGAGAAAAACCTCTAAGGCTAGGCTAAAGCGGCCCGTACCGTAATCCGACACAGGTGGACGGGATGAGTATTCTAAGGCGCTCGGGTGAGCCGTGGAGAAGGAACTAGGCAAATTGACGCTGTAACTTCGGGATAAAGCGTACCCTCGCAGCGATGCGCGGGTCACAGTAAAATGGTACAACCAACTGTTTAGCAAAAACATAGGGCCCTGCAAAATCGAAAGATGACGTATAGAGCCTGATACCTGCCCGGTGCTGGAAGGTTAAGGAAGGATGTTCGGCGCAAGCCAAAGCTTCTGACTGAAGCCCCAGTAAACGGCGGCCGTAACTATAACGGTCCTAAGGTAGCGAAATTCCTTGTCGGGTAAGTTCCGACCTGCACGAATGGTCTAATGAGTTGTACACTGTCTCCTCCACGAGCCCGGTGAAATTGTAGTATCGGTGAAGATGCCGGTTACCCGTCACGGGACGGAAAGACCCCATGAACCTTCACTACAACTTTGCATTGATTTTGAACTTTTGATGTGTAGGATAGTTGGGAGACTATGAAGCATGCACGCCAGTGTGTGTGGAGTCATCGTTGAAATACCAACCTTCAAACGTTTAGAATCTAATCCGTCAAAAACGGAAACAGTGCATGGTGGGTAGTTTGACTGGGGTGGTCGCCTCCTAAAAAGTAACGGAGGCTTGCAAAGGTTCCCTCAGTACGGTTGGTAATCGTACATAGAGCGTATTAGTATAAGGGAGCTTGACTGTGAGGCAAACAAGCCGAGCAGGGACGAAAGTCGGCTAAAGTGATCCGGTGGTTCTGCATGGAAGGGCCATCGCTCAAAGGATAAAAGGTACTCTGGGGATAACAGGCTGATCTCACCCAAGAGCTCATATCGACGGTGAGGTTTGGCACCTCGATGTCGGTTCGTCACATCCTGGGGCTGGAGAAGGTCCCAAGGGTTCGGCTGTTCGCCGATTAAAGTGGCACGTGAACTGGGTTCAGAACGTCGCAAGACAGTTCGGTCCCTATCTGTGATGGGCGTTAGAAAATTGCGTGGACATGACCTTAGTACGAGAGGACCGGGTCGTACGTACCGCTGGTGTATCTGTTGTGCCGCCAGGTGCAGTGCAGAGTAGCTATGTACGGACAGGATAAACGCTGAAAGCATCTAAGCGTGAAACCTTCCACAAGATGAGTTTTCTTTTAAGGGTCGTCAAAGACTATGACGTTGATAGGCTACAGGTATAAAGGCAGTAATGTCAAAGCCGAGTAGTACTAATTGCCCGTAAGCTTTATTTTTTTTTATTAAGTATTACAACTTTCCCTCTATGTTATATTATTAGGAGAAGTAGTAGATAGTGGGTAGCATGTAGCAAGAACAGAAATTTAATCTTGATACTTGATACCTTCATCTTGATACTTTCTTTAAGATTTGCTTGGTGGTTATGCCGTGGGTGGTCACCTCTTCCCATACCGAACAGAGAAGTTAAGCCCCACTTGGCCGATGGTACTACAATACAATGTGGGAGAGTAGGTAACTGCCATCATTATTTAAACCCTTTCAGTCCCGATAACATCGGAAACTGAGAGGGTTTTTTGTTTTATGGATTTTGCGGGAATAGAATTTAATCCTATTCTGTTTTTGATGGCACTTTAGCAAGATGGATGAGTAAGGCAAGTACATCCATATATTTTTTGAATTCCCCTTCAAAAGCACTTTTTAGTGAAAAAAAAAAAAGATTTAAAGTAAGGCCTATCAGAATTTTTACTTCAGTTTATAAGGAGTTTGAGGGAATTGATTGTTCGATTGAAAGAGGTGTTCCTGAAAATGCAATTTTGATCAAAAACAGATCTACTAATACAGGAGAAAATATTCTCTTCACTCAGCAATTATTAAATGAGAAAGGAATTGATGCGCATTCATTTATTTTGGTGCAAAAGCCATACATTGAGCGCTGTTCTTATGCCACTTTAAAAAGAAATGGCCTGAAAAAAAAGTGATTGTCACCTCACCACAGATATCACTCGAAGAATATGTAACAGTAGATATTTCTTTGGAAAAGGTGATCAATATTATGGTTTGCGACTTACAGCGTATCATAGAATATCCCAAAAAAGGATTTCAAATACATCAATTTGTACCAGACCAGGTTTTGGATGCCTTTCACTTCCTGGTCAGCGAGGGGTTTAACAGGCATCTGATTAAAGAATAAGTTTTATAACTGTCACCTATATACGGGATTTATTTTTAATCCCTGGTTGCGCAATAATTGTATTACGCCATCCTCGCCCGGTAAGTGCCCGGCTCCCATTGCAATAAATGATTTTTGCCTGCTAATGAGTTTCGGTATTTTCCTGGCCCACTTTTTATTTCTGCGTGTCACCAAAATCTGGTAGGCCGATCTTGTCATAAATCTTTTATCTGTGATGAGTGATGCAAGTGTTTTGAGATCTTCTTTTTTATAAGCGGATATCATTTTTTCAAACAATTCCTGGTACTCTGACGCTCCCTTTAATTGCGTTAGCAATTCCTTTCCATCAAATACTTTTTTTGCAATATCTAATTGCTCCTGAGCGGTTTCAAGTCCACCGGTTTGAAGTCCCATGTGCTGCGCCAGTTGGAGAAATTCCATTTCGGCTACTTTAAATTCCTCACAACCCATTGCTTTGGTGGCAAGTTTGTTTGCCAGGGAAACGGGCGGTAAATTTTTTGCTTCGTCTAAGCCCAGCCCGAATTCTTTTTCAAGACAGATTTTTAATTCTGCAATTTGCTTTTCAGATAAACCGTCAGTTATTAATTTGTTATCCTGCTCATTGGAATGTAATAGTTCCATTTCATTTACACTTCCCAGGTCCACTTCCATAAAATAAGCAGTGCATTTTTTCAAAGCACTCAGGATTTTATTTTTGATCTCAAAATCTTCAATACAAATCATGTGCATGGTTCCCAGTAAATAAGATGCATTTCCTCCCTCTTTGTCAGCTATTTTCCATAGCAATGAATTACGTATATGCGACATTTGGTAAAGGTATTTCTTTCAAAAGCACTTATATTGAGTTTTTCTAAAAAAGCAAACAGCAGCATTAGGCTCAGGTTTTGCTTTTTATTTCAGGCTTAAAACCTCCGAAATGTATTTCAAAAGTATCCGCAAATTTTTTTACAAGATTGCTAACTGGGAATCGTGGCACTACCATATCAAATATATTCCGATTGCTCCGGTGTGGCTTTGGTATTGTATAAAAGCGCGTTCTCTTTGGTTTTTCACGGCTTCAAATCCTACCATTACATTTGGGGGATTTGAAGGCGAGGGCAAAAAAGAAATCTATGATCAACTGCCGGAAAAAAGTTTTCCTGTAAGTGTGCTCGCATCTCATAAGCTAACTTTTGAAGAAGTAAATCAATTGCTGATTTCTAAACATTTGGATTTTCCCTTAGTAGTTAAACCAGATGTGGGGGCAATGGGCTATCTCTTTAGAAAATTTTCAAATGAAAGTCAGTTAAGGAAATACCATAGTTATGTTACGATAGATTATATTATCCAGGAGTGGATTGATTATCCCATAGAATTAAGTGTTTTTTATTACCGTATGCCGGATAAGAAAAAAGGAACTATTACCGGAATGCTTATGAAAGAGCTTCCGGTGGTGGTTGGCGATGGCGTTCATTCACTTGCCGAACTGATCATGAATAATAAGGTATTGAAATTAAATTTTGATGCAATCTGTGCTCGGCACAAATCTTCCATGCAATCAATCATTCCAAAAGGTAAGCGCTTTATTCTATCGCATGCATCCAACAGAAGCCAGGGCGGCAAATTGATCAACATAAATCATGAGATAGACGAAAAGATATGCAGCATCTTTGATGGCATCAGTAATTATTCAAAAGGTTTTTTTTATGGGCGGTTTGATTTAAAATGCGAATCGCTGGAAGGGCTGCGCAATGGTAAAAATTTTTCCATACTGGAATACAACGGATCTGGAGCGGGTATTCAACACGTATATGGAAACAATTTATCTTTATGGAAGGCCTGCCTTACCATTGTAAGGCATTGGGAAAAACTTTACCAGATATCGCGCTATAATAAAAAAGTTAACAATGGATTTTACTGGAAATTTTCCGAAGGCAGAAAGTTTTTAAATAAATCCATGCAGCATCTTAAAAAATTAAAGAATATGGATGCGGCTTTCCCGGTTTAAATTGCTTCCACCACTTTTTCCATTTGCATGCTGCGTGAACCTTTAACAAGTATGAGAGAATCATCCGGATGGTTTTTCTGTAACCATTCCCTGGCTTCTTCACTATTTTTGAAATGATGAAATGGATGCTGTAAAGCATAAAATTCATCACCGGCAAGTATCACATGCTCCCAATCATATTTTGAAATCAAAGACAGCAGTTCAGCATGTTCCTTCGTTGTATCGGTTCCCAATTCTTTCATAGCCCCAAGGATCAAAATCTTTTTATTTCCTTTCATGGCAGCAAAATTTTCAACAGCGGCTTTCATGCTTCCCGGATTCGCATTATATGCGTCCATAATAATTGTGTTGGTGCCTTTTTTAACCATTTGCGAACGGCTGTTGGAAGGCTGATAACTTTCAATAGCATTTTTTATTTTATCAAATTCGATATTAAAATATTTTCCAACTGTGACGGCTGCCAATACATTCGGTAAATTATAACTGCCAACCAGATTTGTGTGGATCACTTCCTTTTCTCCAGTAATTTCCACTTTCAAAAAAGGATCACTTTCAACAATCTTTCCTGTGCCGGTGTTTATACCATATTTTACCTGCTGCCTGATCCCTTGCGACTGAAGTATCACATTTTGATCATCTGTATTTACAAAAGCAGTTCCATCATGCAATTGCAGAAAACGAAAAAGTTCGCCTTTGCCTATCGCCACATTTTGTGCACTGCCAAATCCTTCGAGATGCGCCTTACCAATATTGGTAATGAGCCCATGCGTGGGCCTGGCATATTTACAATAGGATTCTATTTCTTGTAAATGATTAGCGCCCATTTCGATGATGGCCATTTCAGCATTTTCTTTGATCTTTAAGATCGTTAACGGAACACCTATGTGATTATTTAAATTTCCTTCAGTGGTATATGTAATAAAGTAAGTTGCCAGCACAGCATTTAATAATTCCTTGGTGGTTGTTTTTCCGTTACTGCCTGTGACAGCAATAATTGGAATGGAAAACTGATTGCGGTGATATGCCGCCAATGCCTGCAAGGTTTCCAAAGCATTGTTTACAACAATTACTTTTTCATTTCCGGGAGCAATATCTTCATCCACCACAGCATAAGCGGCGCCTGCATCCAGCGCTTTCAATGCAAATTCATTACCATTAAAAGACGGACCGTGAAGTGCAAAAAAAATGTCTCCATTTTTAAGTTTGCGGCTGTCGGTTTGGACGGAAGGGTTTGATTTAAAAATTTTATATAGTTGTTCGATGTTCATCTGTGTCTTGCGATTTGGTGATCTGGTAATCAAAGATTTGAAAATAATTTAAAATCTTGTTTCTCTGAAAAAAAATAGCACTTCCAATATTTTTTGAATCAACTTTATTACCAGGAAGATATTCCGAGTATGGTGCTCCAAATCACCAAATCACCGGATCACCACATCACTGATTTTTCAACACCTCTTCAAACAACTTAAAAATCCGTTTATACTCGTCCATCCAGCTCGTAGGTTCTACAAATCCATGATCTTCCAAAGGGTAAAGCGCTAATTCCCAGTTTTCTTTTTTCAGTTCGATAAGGCGCTGAGAAAGTTTAATGATATCCTGCGCATGCACATTTACATCTATCAATCCGTGACACATAAGCAAATGTCCTTTCAATCCTTCTGCAAAATAAATCGGTGAACTGCGACGATAAGCAATGCTGTCATTATAAGGCTCATTTAAAATATTGCTCGTGTAACCATGATTGTAATTTGCCCATTCGGTCACTGATCTTAATCCTGCTCCTGCTGCAAAAACATCAGGTGTGGTAAACATGGCCATCAGCGTAATAAAGCCGCCGTAAGAACCGCCATAAATTCCAATTCGTGAAGGATCCACTCCGTATTTTTCCACTAAATATTTTGCAGCATCATTGTTGTCTGTAAGATCTTTATCTCCCATGTACCGGTATATACCTGTGCGCCAGTCGCGCCCATAGCCCGCGCTGCCTCTGTAATCGGCATCTATCACATAATATCCCTGGTCGGCAAGAAAATTATGAAACATGTATTCCCTGAAATAAGAACTCCACCATTTATGCGCATTTTGAAGATAACCCGCACCATGTACAAATACTACTGCGGGCGCATTTTTAACCGGATTGCGCGGAGTGTAAACCCGTGCATGCACTTCTGCACCATCGCGCGCTTTAAAAGTAACCACTTCAGGATCGCGCCATGGATAATTTCTCCATTCCGGTGTTTCAGCTTTTTGGGTGATCTGTAACGGTTTGCTGTTCACCTCATTTTTCTGAAGGTATAACTCCCATGGTTTATTGGTATAGCTGTATAAAATCGCTAATTGTTTTCCGTCGGGAGAAACCGTTACGTCATTGCCGCCTTCCATAGTGGTAATGCGTTCTTGTTTTTTATCATTAATGGATAGACGATAAAACTGTGTTTGTCCCGGATCCACCTGGTTGGTTGTAATGTAAAAGGATTTCTTATCCGGACTAAGCGTTGGTGACTGCACTTCGTAATTGCCTGATGTGAGTTGAGTTTTTTTATTTTTTGAAAGATCATAAGTGTACAGATGTGAATAGCCGGTTTCTTCACTTTGGAAAAAGGCAGTATTATCATTTATCCAGCCAATGTTCCACATGCCCGGGCCACCAATCCACGCTTCATCGCGCTGATGGCTTACTTGGGACATTTTTTGTGTAGCAGCGTCCCAGGTAATCAGCCACCTGTCTTTATTATCCTGTGATCGGATATCGATCAATAAATATTTTCCATCGGGCGACCACCTGCTGTTAAAAAAATTTACTTTCCTTACGGCATTATCTTTTTTTAAACGCTCATATTCCTTTGGGTAATCCTTATAAAAATCAGGAATATCACGAATACCTTCGAGGTTATCTGGTTTTATCTCAATTGACGAATCCTGATCTACATCGAAAATGAACATGGAATAAGTTGTTTGCGGCTCACCTACTTTTTTTCTTCCGGGGATGTCTGTAGTATATCCCGACTCAGTGACATAATCAGGCACAATTGTATTTTTACCTGCCGAAGGCCTGTCGAATAAAGTATAACTGATAAATTTCGTATCAGGGCTTATCATCATGCGGCCCATAGATCGTGATCCGGTATAGATTTTCGCAACGTCATTCTTTTCAAGGCTTTTATTATATTTTTTTTCAAGTTCATTTTTGTGGTTGCGTTCTTTTAATACCTGCATGTATTGCAGTTGCTCGTTTTTTAACCACTTTTCTTCCTTAGTCAGATTTGCATCCTTTTCTCTTTCAGATTTTTTTTCCTTTTCCACGCCTACGAGTTGCACAGTTTCACCTGTTAAAATATTCCAACCATAAATATCAGATCCCTTTTGATAGGCGATCATTTTATCACTTCGAACAAATACAGGATTATATTCAAAATCTGCTGTTCGGGTAATCCTTACAGACCGCTCCGGCTTCACCTGCTTGTAAAAAATATCGCCGTCAAGCGAAAACACATAAGCGGTTTTAGATTGGTTGTAAACAATGGCATTGCTTCTCAGCAAATTCCTTTTTTGGTCAAATGTTGCTTTCCTGGGATGATGATCTTTTAAGGTGATATAATAAAGAGAGTCGGATAAATTTTTTTCAGGGTTCCAATTGAAATATAAAGTATCGCTGCCCGCACTCCAGAAAGGATTAGATGGAGATGTGCCAATCCATTTCGGATCCTGCATGATCTTTTCGATGGTAAGAGTAGGTATTTGACAAATAGCTGCCAAGGGAAACAAAAATGCAAATGCAATTGACAATTTTTTCATAACAGAAGGCTTGATATAATAATGGTTAAAGGTAAAAAACGGATCAGCAAATCCTTGCGCAATTTCCTTTAACGGTATTTAATCCGTATTTATATAAGTTGAAGCGATCTGGACAAACATTCATTTCACTTTTGAACTTCATTTTATATTAAACAACACAAAATATATTCGACCCGCTTCGGGGTCGGTCATAAAAATTTTTGCATAGCTATAAACATGTCATCCGCTTTGCGGATTAAGCAAATCCAATAAATCAGATCTTTTTTCAAACTTGTTTCTGGCGCGGGTTTGTAACCCGTGACTCCTTAAATTCTCCGGATTGTATCCTGAAAATATTGTACGAAAACACTATAAAATATTCCTGATAGATCCACCCTGCGAAAGGTGCTTCGCTAACGTGTCAAACAGCAGAAAATCATTTTTAAAAAATCTGCATAAAAGTGCTTTTGAAGCGATTAGCATAATTGTATGTTTCGAATTGAATTTCAGATTATTCCTCCATATATAATTTATTCTTAAATCAATACACCAAAAAGTTTTATGTGTGTATCTTGCCGCTTAAAAATAATTAAGATGAAAAAGTATATCCTTTCTTTATTAGCAGTGTGCCTTTGCACGTTGGCAATTGCTCAACCTCCGGCGGGAAATGCAAAAACCGGCGATATGTATGGTGATGCATCCTCTGTAAAAACAGTGAAGTCTGCCAATCAGAATCTTGATAATTTATCCGGTGAAGAGGCTCTTACCGGAAATTTTGAAGGTGTGGTTACAGATGTTTGCCCTAAAAAAGGTTGCTGGATCAAACTTCAATTGAAAGATGGTAAAACAGCTACTGTGAAAATGAAGGACTACGGATTTTTTGTGCCAACAGCATTAAAAGGTAAAAAGATCGTGATCAACGGAAATGCAGAATTAAAAACCACATCTGTAAAAGAATTGCAGCATTTGGCAGAAGATGCGGGCAAGTCGAAAGAAGAGATAGACGCCATTACGGAGCCAAAGGAAACTATTACCATTATGGCCAACGGCATTAAAGTAGTAAAATCTTAAAGCAGCGATTCTATTTTGCTATAAATTTCTTCAAGCCCGAAAGGCTTTTCTAAAATATCATCGGCGCCAAATTTCCTGTAATCATTCAGGGCATGCGGCGCCGCTGATGTTAATACCACTTTGAGGTGTGCCGTTTGTGGATCTTTTTTCAGATTGTGGCAAATATGCCTGCAGTCTTGCCCTGCAATAAATATATCGAGAATAATAATGGACGGATTGAATTCGCTGATCAGTTTATATAATTCCTGTTCACTGTTGCATGTTCTCACTTGATACTTTTTGAGTTCGAGGAACAATTTTAATCCTTCAAGAATATCTTGAGAATCGTCAACTACGATAATTTTTTCCCGGGGCATAGAGATAAAATTAATCAGATTGAGATCAATTTAAAAGCTATCGCAGGTTATTTATTTTTTTATTATACAATCTGCTGGGGCTCCGGTAAATCCGGATAAATAAATGGTGCCTGAGGCTCTGCTGATTCGCGAAAATTCTTCTGAATAGTAATGGCTTCCATTTCGTTTGCGTCGATTTGATAGGTGGCCAGTTCGGCAATACGTGCTTCATCCGGATTGCCAAGTAGCCATTCGCAGGCAAGTTCTTCAGTGAAAATCACCGGCATCCGTTTTTTTGAATTATGTATTTGTTGCATTAATCCATTGGCCGCTGTGGTTACCACCGAAAAGGTTTCAGTATATTCTCCGGTTTCCAGGTCTTTCCATGGTTGCCAGATGCCAGCCATAAAAAAATATTCTTTTCCTTTAAGGCTTATGTGATAAGGATATTTTTCGGCAGTTTTCAAAGGTTTGCCGGTGCGTTTGCTAATGGGGTAAAAATGACGCCATTCATAAAAGCCACTCGAAAGTACAAGGCACCTTCTTTGCAACGCTGCTTCTCTGAAAATTTTATTGGGAGCTAACATTTCCTCTCCTTTTGCATTTAGCGTGATGTAAGGCTGCTGCCAGCTTCCGTCTTTCTTTTTATATCCTGACCGGAACTCACTTGCTTTTTGCCTGGTAAAAATATAAGGAGGCAAAATTCCCCATTCCATTAATACAATTTCAAAATCGTTTTCCGTTTTGCGCAATACAGGATACAAGCCATAATCAAAACCATTGGCCACATCTATATTCAACATATCACGCTCCTCTATTACTTTTTCAAAATCCTTCAATCTGATGAATTCTGCCAACGGAATTTTTACACCATTATAATAACACATGAGCGTTTAATTGATACTTACAAATTTAAGATTTGAATTTTTCCTGTTTATAAAATCATGCTCCGTCAAAAGCACTTTTTTCTTAAAAAAATAAAAAACTTTTTACGCTCCCTCAGCCTTCCGGAGCACCTTTTCCAGGGTGTTGAGATTCCTTGAAGTTGAAAAATTTTTCATTGAGAATTTTGCCAGGTATTTTCCAATCCCGCTCGAAAGTGTTTCACCTTTTTGCACACACCAATAAACAACACCTTCGCCAGCTTCTATCTTTTCTAAATTTTTATTATGCACCGGGGCATTTTTTATAAACTGATCTTCCATTCCTTTCGTTAAAAAAATAGCATACTTATGAAAATCAGGAGCTGCATTTTTAAATGAGAAATTGTCAATGATTTTTTTTAATTGCTCACTTGTTGTAATAAAAACTTTTGCATCAAATGAAAATGAATCTTTCAAAAGTGATTCCACCTTTGAGGTAAGTTTAGGTATGGGTTGATTGCCCGTGTCAATAATTATATTTCCGGTTTGTAATACAGTGGTTACATTTTGATATCCTGCTTTTACAAAACAATTGCGGATTTCCTCCATTTTAAGGATTCTTCCGCCCACATTGATACCTCGCAGAAAAATTAAATATTGCATAATTCTTGATTAGGGTGAATACATTGATAATTATAAAGGTCTTTTTTTATTTGTAGGAATGCTTTACTTCATTTAAAAAAAGATAGTTTCGTTTTTTAATGAAGATTATTCTTGCCATACTTTTATTTGCAGTCACGTTTTTTCTTTTTGTCTATATAGCAGATATGGTGGTTGTAAAAAACGATACCACTTTCGATTCTTCCATTCAAACTTATGTAAACGCCCATGAATCTGGTGGTACCACTACTTTTATGGAGGCTATTACTTTTTTCGGATCCCACCGTTTTTTAATCCCTGCTTACCTGGTACTTATTGTTTATTATTTATTTGAAAGGCGTTATCGCATAGCGGTAAACATTACAGCCATTGGCCTTACGAGCACAGGCGTTTTATTTTTACTTAAAGAATATTTCCAGCGGGCTCGACCCATTGATCCGCTTATACGCGATGTAAAGGGTTTCAGTTTTCCAAGCGGACATTCGTTTTCTTCTTTTACTTTTTATGGTGTTGTAATATATCTTATATGGAGTACCGGATGGAAAACAGCATTTAAAATATTTTGTTCGGTGCTGTTATTTTTGTTTGCCACCGGTATAGCTTACAGCCGCATTTATTTGCGGGTACATTTTCCAAGCGATATTGTAGCCGGGTTTTTATTGAGTGCGGTGTGGCTTTCTCTTGCATTTATGTTGTTTAGAATTAAGAAAGTGAAAGAACTTCAGGTATAAATGTTTCAGCCTTTGGCAACAATTAAAGTTGCCGCATCTTTGTGAAAAATATTTCTGTTTGATTCAATCATTGTTAAATAGCCCAATTGAATATCTTAAAGGAGTTGGCCCTGTTAAAGGTGATATTCTGAAGAAGGAAGCAGGAATATTCACCTTTGAAGATCTGCTGAATTATTTTCCATTCAGGCATATCGACCGAACAAAAATCACACCCATCCGCGAATTGAATTTGGGAACAGAATACGCCCTTGTGAATGGAAAAGTGATTTCAGTAGAAGTGATAGGTGTGAAGCATGCACGGCGCCTGGTAGCTATGATCTCTGATGGGACCGGCGCGCTTGAATTGGTTTGGTTTCAGGGGATTTATTATCTCGAAAAAATGATACATGTTGGTGATTCATTTCAGGTTTTTGGAAAGGTGTCATTTTTTATGAACAAGCCTCAGATGTCGCATCCGGAACTCGAAAAATCGGGAGTGGATACAACAGCAAAACCTTACCTGGAGCCTGTTTATCCAAGTACGGAAAAATTAAAATTAAAATCGCTGGGTGGAAGGCAATTGAGCGCGCTTACTCAAACCCTTGTGGGGCTTATCAAAGAATCTGACCTTCCTGAAAATTTGCCTGCATCATTATTGCAATCATTCCAACTGATAAGCAGGTATAAAGCATATTGCCAGATCCATTTTCCAAAAAAAGTGGAAGAATACGAACAGGCGGTGAGGCGATTGAAATTTGAAGAGTTGTTTCTTGCACAATTACGAATGTCGCTGATCAAAGTGCGGAGGCAACATCAATCGGTTGGATTTGTCTTTGAAAAAGTAGGGAACTTTTTTAATGATTTTTATAATCATCATCTTCCGTTTGAGCTTACAGGCGCTCAAAAGCGAGTGCTGAAAGAAATAAGAAAAGATATGGGCGGTGGACGGCAAATGAACCGGTTATTGCAGGGCGATGTGGGTAGTGGCAAAACAATGGTGGCATTGCTTGCGATGCTTATTGCAGCAGATAACGGATTTCAGAGCTGTTTTATGGCCCCTACAGAAATACTGGCGCGGCAGCATTTTGAAAGCCTTCAAATCCTTTTAAAAGATATGGATGTGGAAGTGGGTGTTTTGACCGGATCCACTCCCGCAAAAGAAAGAAAAGAAATTCTGGAAAAATGTGCAACGGGAAAAATGCATATCATTACCGGAACGCATGCACTCATAGAGGAAAAAGTGGTTTTTAAAAACCTGGGGCTGGCAATAGTGGATGAACAACATCGCTTTGGAGTGGCGCAAAGGGCAAAACTTTGGAAAAAAAACAAACTGTCGCCCCACATATTAGTGATGACTGCCACGCCTATACCGCGTACGCTTGCTTTAACGGCTTACGGCGATCTAGATTATAGCATCATGGATGAATTGCCTCCGGGCCGTACACCGGTATTAACGGTTCATCGCACTGCGCAATCGCGTATGGAAGTAATGACTTTTGTAAGGCAGGAAATTGAAAAGGGGCGGCAGGCATATTTCATTTATCCGCTTATTGAAGAATCTGCAAAATTGGATTATGAGGATCTGATGAAAGGATTTGAAGAAGTAAAGGCTTATTTCCCCGAACCTAAATTTTATATCAGCATGGTGCATGGCAGGCAGAAGGCAGACATCAAGCAAACCAATATGGATCGTTTTGTATCAGGCGATACAAATATTATGGTGAGTACTACGGTGATAGAAGTGGGGGTAAATGTTCCAAACGCATCAGTAATGGTAATAGAAAGCGCCGAACGTTTCGGGCTGCCGCAGTTACATCAATTGCGGGGCAGAGTTGGGCGGGGCAGCGAAAAGAGCTATTGCATTTTACTTACAGGTACCAGGGTTTCACAGGAAGCCCGTGAGCGGCTGAATATTATGTGCCAGACAAATGATGGATTTAAAATAGCAGAAAAAGACCTTGAAATTCGCGGTCCCGGCGATGTGGAAGGCACCAGGCAGAGCGGTTTGCTCAATTTTAAGATTGCAAATATTCTCGAAGACAAACATATACTTCAGGCAGCTCATGAATCGGTGGAAGCACTGCTTTCTGAAGACCCTGATCTTGTTTTGGAAAAAAATCAATGCCTGAAAAAATACCTTTCAACGAGAAAGGGTAAAACAGTTTGGTCAAAAATTTCATAAGAAATCGTAAGTGCCGGTAAATAATTAAACCCAATTGCTGATTAAAAAAAATAAAATATCAGTATTTCTCACATTTGTTAATTGGCTATTAAATCCTTTTTATACCAATAATTTTCGATCCGGAAAGTATTTTGTTTCGTAATTTGGTAAAAGGTGCATGAAAGCGATTCGGAAGTTTAATAATTTTATGTAAGCGCTTTTAAATCCTTTGACTTATAAAAAGATCCACTTGAAAAATTCTTTTCTCCTTCTCTCAGTTTTCTGCACCATCGCAGGTGTGACAGCGGTGCTAAGCGCCACGGCGCAGGTTCAGTTTATTGAAAATAAAGGCCAATGGGATCCAAGAGTGAAATTTGTGAGTAATGCAGGTGATGGATCATTTTTCCTGGAGGCCAATGGTTACACTGTTTCCCAGCACAATCCTGAAGATATGGATAAGTTGAAAGAAGCAGCACACCAGTTCAGTAAAAACGAACTTAAAAAAATTCCTGATCAAAAAGTGCGTAGCCATGCGTATAAAGTTGAATTTTTAGGCGCAAATACGTCTGTTATCATTCCTGAAAAACCTATCCCTACCATCAATAATTATTTTTTGGGGGATGATCGATCTAAATGGGCTTCCGGCTGCAAAATATATCAGGCCGTTACCTACAAAGATGTATACCCCGGAATTGACATCCGGTATTTTGTAGATGGCGGCAGCAATTTGAAATATGATTTTATTGTACATCCCGGTGCGGATGTAAGCCGTATTGCCATGAAATATAAGGGTGCCGAAAAGCTTGACATTAAAGATAAGGAACTGGTTATCTCTACTTCACTGGGAAAAAGCAAGGCTTTAAAGCCATACACTTACCAGGTGATAGGCAATGAAAAAGTAACTGTTGATTGTAAATACGAAGTGAAAGACAGCGTAGTGCGGTTCAAGGTTAAAAAATATGAGAAAGATCAAACGCTGATCATCGATCCAACAGAAATCTTTTTTAGTTATTCCGGAAGTACGGCTGATAACTGGGGTTTTACAGCTACCTATGGCGCAGATGGAAGTTTTTATGGCGGCGGCATTGCTTTTGCACAGGGTTTTCCGGTTTCTTCCGGTAGCTATGATGAATCGTTTAACGGAGAGTTTGATATTTCTATCATTAAGTTGAGTGCTGATGGAAGTAATAGAATTTATGCTACTTATATTGGCGGTACCGGACGCGATCAGCCTCACAGTCTTATTGAAGACTCTCAGGGAAATCTTATCCTGGCCGGCAGAAGTAACTCAAGCAATTATCCTGTATTGCCCTCGCGAAATCCTACAGTAAGTGGCCCAGGTGGCGGATGGGATATTATCGTTACCAAATTAAATGCATCGGGAAGCGCCATCATTGGATCTATGCGCATTGGAGGCAGTGGTCAGGATGGGGTGAATATTGAAGATGAATCAGGACATGGTCAAAACTCATTAAAAAGAAATTATAGCGATGATTCCAGAAGTGAAGTGATACTTGATGGGGCCAACAATATATATGTAGCATCCAGTACTAATTCGAAAGATTTTCCTGTAACAACCAACGCAGTTCAAAAAACATTGGCAGGCCAGCAAGACGCTGTACTGCTTAAATTAAACCCGACCTGCACCAATATTATCGCAAGTACTTTCTTAGGAGGTTCAGGCGACGATGCGGCTTATGTTTTAAAAATAGGATTGAATAACAATATTTATGTGGCCGGAGGTACGGGTAGTGCGGACCTGGTTGGTATTTCATCTTCGGGAGTAATCAAATCTTCTTATTCCACACCGGGAAATTCCAATGATGTATGTGATGGTTACGTGCTTGAACTTACTAATGACGCCTCTGCAATAGTACGTGGAACTTACATTGGTACCGATAAGCCGGATCAGATTTATGGCATTGATGTAGATAAATTCGGGTATATGTATATTATGGGTACTACGGAAGGAAATATGCCCGTAATCAATGCAGCGTATTCTGTTCCTGGTTCAAAACAATTTATTTGCAAGTTAGAACCCGATCTCAGTAAATATGTGTATGCTACTATATTCGGTTCTCCCAATTCACCTTATCCGAATATTTCTCCCACCGCATTTATGGTTGACCGTTGTGAAAATGTGTATGTTTCAGGATGGGGTGGTAAATCAAACACTGGATTTAATCCAGGTAATACAATAGGTATGCCCGTAACACCTGGAGCAATTAAATCAAAAACAGACCCATCGGGCAGCGATTTTTATTTCTTTGTTTTGGAAAAAAATGCCGGTTCGCAATTGTACGGTTCTTTTTTTGGACAGGAAGACCCGCCGCTCAATGGTACGCCTCGCACTTACGGTGATCACGTAGATGGTGGAACCAGCCGTTTTGACCGCCGCGGATATATTTACCAGGCTATTTGTGCAAACTGTTTTAAAGCGGTTTCATTTCCCGGTACACCGGGCTCCTGGTCTACAACCAATCAGGCCAATAACCCTAATACAGGTCAATGCAACCTTGGAATGCTGAAAATTGAAATGGATTTCACGGGCGTACGCAGTGGCTTGCAGGTTAGTATTAATGGTGTGCCAAACGATACTGTAGGCTGTGTGCCGCTTACTGTAAATTTTGCGGATACTGTAAAAAAAGGAAAATTATATTATTGGGATTTCGGAGACGGTACGGGTGATACCACGGTGGCTCCTAACAGTTCGCATTACTATAATGCTGTGGGCACTTACCTGGTAAGACTTATTGCCATTGACAGCATGTCGTGCAATATTTCAGATACTTCTTATAAAAATGTGATCATCGGAAATAATAGAGTCATCCCTGATTTTGTAGCCACCAAAGTGCCTCCATGTACCAATCTGACGTATACATTTACAAACACTTCTACGGCCTTTTCGGGTGGATTCAATCCCGGTATTTTTACCTGGGATTTTGGCGATAATTCAACGCCGGAACAACACAGCTTTGGAGATCCTGTGCAACACACTTTTGCAGGGCCGGGTACTTATAATGTAAAGCTCACCGTTACCGACGCATCCTATTGTAATTCTCCGCAGGATACTATTAAGCTGATAAGACTTTCACCAGAGGTAAAGGCGGCATTTGAAACACCTGCTCATGGATGTGTGCCCTACAATGCAGTGTTTAAAAATACTTCTCTCGGTGGGCTGAATTTTGTTTGGAACTTTGGTGATGGAACCACATCAACTGATGATGCACCACAGCATTTATATGCAAATCCCGGTATCTATACAGTTAAGTTATTAGCTTACGATTCCAGTTCGTGCAATAAGGTAGATTCCTCTTCTTTTTCTATACGGGTAAGCGATAATCCTGTAGCTTCTTTCTATTATGATCCGATAGAACCACAGGAAAATACATTTACAAATTTTACAAATCAATCCACCGGCGCTATTTCTTATGTATGGAATTTTGGAGACGGTGATACCTCAGCACTTGCCAGCCCGCGTCATATTTTCCCTGCTACCGGTACTTATACAGTATGTCTTACCGCGATAAATGAAGAAGGTTGTGCCGATGATACCTGCATTGATGTGAAGTCGATTATTTCTCCGGTGCTTGATGTGCCTAAGGCCTTTACACCCGGAAAATTTGGGCCTAACAGTAGAATAGGCGTAGCTGGTTTTGGTATCGCCGAAATGCAATGGACTATTTACAACCGCTGGGGCCAAAAGGTTTTCGAAAGTAATAACAGGAAGGAATTGTGGGATGGCACTTTTAAAGGAAAGCCGCAACCTATGGACGTTTATACATACACGTTAAAAGTTACTTTTTCTGATGGCACAAAAGCTACCAAAACAGGCGACATAACTTTGATAAGATAATCAATGAAAAAACTGGTCACCATATCGCTTACTATATTTTGTTTTGCAGCATTGCAGGCTCAGGATCTTCATTTCTCACAGTTCTTCAATAATCCGCTGCTAACGAATCCTGCTAATACAGGGTTTATACCTGATGCAGATTACAGACTTGGCGCATCTTATCGGAATCAGTTTTCCAATATCATGTCCATCCCCTACAAAACGATGAGTATTTATGGCGATGCGCAGGTTTTCAGAGATCGTATAGAAACCGGATGGCTTGGGCTTGGAGGTGTAATATTGAGAGATGTGGCCGGATCAGGCAGCCTTACCTCTACAAAAATCTATGGTTCTATTGCTTATCATCAAATGCTTGGATTCAGCAGTTTGCTTACTGCCGGATTTAATGTGGGATGGGCCAATAAAAGAATTGATCAGAGCAAGCTTACATTTCCTGATCAGTTTGACGGAAGATTTTTTGATGCCACCTTACCTACGCAGGTGCAGTTGATAAACAATAGTGTAAGTTATTTTGATGTGCAGGCCGGGATTAATTACGCCTATTTTCCCACATCTAATGCATTTATTAATGCAGGCTATTCTATTCATCACATCAATACACCGCAGGAAACTTTTTTTGAAAAAGAAAATGACAATACCAATCGGGTGGCCATGCGCCACATCGCTTTTCTGAATGGCATTTTTAAAGTGGCTGAAAATGTAATTGTAAACCCGAATATTTATTACACCAACCAGGCGGCTTCCAGCGAACTGGTTTTCGGATTGAACGGCGCTTATAATTTATCAGGAAATGGCGAAAAACAATTGGTTGGAGGATTGTATTACCGGTATGGCGACGCTGTGATACCGATGGTGGGGCTCGATATCAATAATATCCGTTTTTCGTTTACTTATGATGTGACGACATCTTCACTTAAAAATTTCAATCATTCTTTAGGCGCATCTGAATTTAACTTATTGAAAAAAGGATTTTATAATCCGTACAATGGCGACAGGCAGCAAACGCTTTGTCCGGTTTTTTGATTAACCCCGCATTTCATGCGGAGTTAATGTTGTTTAATCCCTTCGGGATTATGTGGAAAGAGCAAATAGCAAGTAGCATCAGTGGTATTGAGTAGTGAGTATTGGGTATTGAGAAAAGTAGCAAGTAGAAAGAATCAAGTAGCAAGTAGCAAGCAAAGAACTGATAGTGAGCAATCTTAAATCTTAAATCTTGAATCTTGAATTTTAAGCCTTCAATCCGCCACAGCGGACAAGCCCTTAAACCTTCAACCTTCAACTTTGAACCTTCAACCTTCAACCTTGGCCCATCAATGCATGCCTGCCGCCACCGAAGGTTTTTTGCCTTTGTTTCCTTTTACCATTAAAATTACCGGAACACAGATAAGGAATAAGATTCCTAAATATAAAAACACATCCATGTAAGAAAGTACGGCACTCTGTTTCATCACGGTGCCTTCAAGCGCCTGGTAGGCACTTTTCAACGCCACGTCAGGTGTCATGCCTTTGCTTATAAATGCATGTTGATATGCCGAAACTCTTTGCTGCAATGCAGGGTCGGTTGCATCAAGATGGCTGATCAGATCAACCCGGTGCACACTGTTTTGCCTCGAAATAAATGTAGTAATAACAGCTATCCCAAATGAACCTCCAAGCTGCCGCATCATGCCCGTAAAGGAAGCGCCCTGGCCAATCTCCTGGCCATGTAATGTTGAAAGCGCAAGCGTAGTAATAGGAATGAATAACATGCTTAAACCAAGTCCACGCACGATAAGCATCCACCAAAACGCATCTGCAGGTGTGGCGGGAGTGAGAATTTTATATCCCCACAGGCTGTAAATAAAAAAGATGATCAACCCACCTGCTACAAGGTATTGCTGCTTTACTCCCCGCTGTAATAATTGACCGATGATGGGCATCATTATAGCCGTAGCAATGCCCGAAGGGATAAATAAAAGACCCGCATCTTCGGCTGTCCACCCCAGAATGGATTGCGTGTAAAGAGGAATGATAAATGTAGATCCATACAGTCCGAATCCGAGTAAAAAAGAAAGTATTGTACCAATGCGGAGATTACCGTTTTTTAATACTCTTAATTCCACTATCGGATTTTTGTAAGTCAGTTCGCGCCAGATGAAACAGAAAAAACCAAATACTGCCACTACAGATAATATGATTATGATATTGCTGCTGAACCAATCATCATCATGGCCTTTTTCTAATACATATTGCAACGATCCGACCGCAACTGCCAATAACAGGATTCCTAGAAAATCGATATTTCTTGTAGAGGTCTTTTGTTTAAAGCGCGGACTTCTGATAAACTGAAGGGTAAGCAATGTGGCAGCGATTCCGATAGGAATGTTGATAAAAAATATGTAAGGCCATGAATAATGATCTACAATATATCCACCAAGCGGCGGCCCGAGCGTAGGGCCGATGATAACACCTAAGCCATATATCGCCTGCGACATACTTCGCTTTTCTATGGGGTAACTTTCTGTAATGATGGTTTGCGAAGTGACTAACAATGCACCACCTCCAAGTCCCTGGCAAAACCGGAAAATGACAAGTTCCCAAATGCCGGTAGAATTTCCACACAGAAAAGAAAAAACAGTAAAGATCATGATGGAAGCGGCAAAATAATTTCTGCGTCCAAACTGTTGAGAAAGCCAGCTCGTCATTGGCACAATAATCACATTTCCGATGGCATAAGCCGTTACCACCCAGCCAATTTCCGTGAGCGTTGCGCCCATATTTCCTTTCATATCTGTAAGCGCCACGTTTACAATAGTGGTGTCTACAATTTCAAGCAGGGCGCATAGAATAGCAGTGAGCGTAACAATAAAACGCCGGAAGCCGTATTCTACCAGAGAATCCTGGGGTTGTGTAAGGTTAGGTCTCAATGGGTTTGTTCGTTGATATGAATATCTACGTTTACATTCATGCCGGGGCGCAACCTTTTCAGCAGGCTGTCATTAGGTTGCTTGAATTCGATTTTAATGGGAATACGCTGTACCACTTTTACAAAATTGCCGGTTGCATTATCGGGAGGCAATAAAGAAAATTTTGCACCGGTTGCGGGAGAAAAAGATGAAACTTCTGCCATGAAATCGTGATCGGGAAACGCATCTGCATGGATGGTAACTTTTTGACCGGGTGCTATTTTTTTGAATTGTGTTTCTTTAAAATTTGCTACTACCCAAATGTCATTGGTGTGAACAATATTAAAGGTTGATTGGCCAGCCTGAAGTAATTGGCCTTCCTGTACATTTACTTTCGATACACGGCCGGATTCGGGAGCAGTAATGATTGCATAGGTTAAATTCAGTTTTGCATTCTCCACATCTACTTCCCGCTGTTTTACCACACTTTCAGCAATGTCAATAGATTGCTGGGTAGCGGTTGACTGACTGGAAACCACATTCGTTTGTGAACTCGCCTGTTGTTTTTGCTGTTGCAGAATGGTAAGTTGCTGTTGTGCCAGGTCGCGGTTGGCTTTCATTTCTTCATATTGCTGCTGGGTAATCGAGTGATCTTTAATAAGGTTTGCATAACGCTGGTAATCCTGCTCCGCACGATTCAGTTTTATTTTTGCCGCCTCTATTTGTGCGTCAATCGTGCTTACGCCGGCGCGGCTGCTGGCAATTCCGGAATGTGCTGCATTATAATTGGCTTTGCTTGCCTGCACATTGGCTTTAGCCGTTGCAAGGGCGGCTTCTGCTTCTTTTAATTTGATCTGAAGATCGCGGTCATCGATGACGATAAGCGTATCACCTTTTTGCACCAGTTGATTATCTGAAACTCTTACTTCACTAACGTATCCGCTTACACGAGGAATGACAGGCAGGATATCTGCTTCTATTTGTGCGTCATCGGTTTCCTCATGATGCCTGGAATGGTTGTATTTTGAAATACCAAACCATCCGCCTCCCAAAATAAACACGATCAGTATGATCAAAAATACTTTGCTTCTCTTTTTGGGTTTGGTTGTTTGCTCTTTTGCTTCAACAACTTTTTCTTTATTTTCTTTATTGCTGTCCATAAAATATTTTAATTGCTTTTATTCTGATAAGTTTCCGGTTCTTTCGAGGAGTTTGCTGTAAGCGAGATATTCATCTGCTTTTGCAACCGCCAGGTTTATTTTTGATTGCAACATCAACACATTTGCTTCCAGCAATTCTGTTGTGTTTACAAGGCTGTTGTTATATTTATTTTGGGTGATTCTAAAATTTTCTTCTGATTGTTCAACTGCGTTTTGATAAACCAATATTTTTTTCCGACTCAGTAAATACTGCTCAAAGTCCTTATGCAAACTGAGTTTTATAGAGTTCTGAAGCAGCGAATCATTAGCCTGAACCTCTGCTAATTTTGATTTAGCCATTTCCACTTTTGATTTCGTTTTCCACAACGATCCGATGTCGTATTTCAGGCCGATGCCTACGTTAATAGCATTTGTAACAGTAAGCACTTTTGGAATATATGCAGCCATATATCCTCCTGTAAGTGCAAGAGAAGGATATAAATCGGCCCTGGAAAGTGAAATACCTGTTTCTGCTGCATGAATCCTTTGCTTCATTGCTTTGAGGTCGTTTCTGTTTTGCAATGCTGTTTGCTGCAATTCTAAAATGCTTTCAATTTCGTTCGGCAATTGAAAACCGGTAGAATCTGTAACCAGGATCGTTTCTTCAGGAAGGCCCATCATCAGGTTAAGATTAATCATTGCCAGCTTTTGATTGTTCATCAGATCCAGTAATGATAATTCAATCTGTGATGTTTGTAACTGTGCTTTCAGCCTGTCGTTGCGTGCAAGCAACCCGTTGTTTTCGAGCCGTAAGAAAACGGAATCCCGGTGACGGCTGGCTTCGAGATTTTCTTTAACAACAAGGGCCGTAGCTGATGCTTTATATAAATTTACATAAGCATTGATTGTATTATAAATGACAGATTGCCGGTCGTGTATTGCATCTAATTTTGTTGCTTCTTCCAAATACCTGGCAGATTCTATTCCGTATTTAATTTTACCACCTGTAAAAATGGGTAGCGAAATATTTGCAATTCCATACGCAGCCTGATTTACTTTAGGAAATGAACTGCCTGATGAATCTGAACTGCCTGAAGGTTTATTTGTTTTTAAAGAAATGTCAGCATTGCTCAAACGCAGATAAGATCCGGATACCGAAGCATTGGGAAGCCGGTTATCAGTAGCTCCTTTTACTGCAGCTATGGCTTGTTGGATCCTGGCGTCTGAAGCTTTCAACTGGTAACTATTTTTCAAAGTAAGTGTAATCGCTTCCTGTAATGTGAGCGTTCTTTCTTGTGCGAATGATAATTGCACCGTGAATGCCAGCGCGATAACGGGAAATATTTTTAGATAGCTTGCTCGGCTCATTTTTTATTTTTTAAGCAAATGCGCCCGCATCAATTGCCTGGTGTGTGCGCTTACGCGTTGTTTTAATTCTTTATTTTCGAATGGATTAAATTTTCCTTTCTTCCCCAAAATCCTTTTGCACATGATATCACTGGTCAATAAATAATGGATTGTGCCGATAATGGTGGTAACCGTCATTTCCACATCTACTTTTCTGAATTCGCCGCTGGCGATTCCGCCTTCCAATATTTTTTTGACAGGTGTAATATTCTTTAACAACAAAGCGCTTACAGCATTTTTTAGCTGTGGCCGGTCGTCAACAGACAGTTCGCGGTGCAACATTTTATGGAAAATTCTGTTTGAAAACTTTCTCTCAATAAGAAGGTCAGTTATCCGATCAATTTTTTCCATCGCTGATAAGGTGTTGTTTGACACTAATTCAGTAAAAAGATCTCTCAGATAGGCAAACCGGTTTTCCAATACTGTCTTCAGTAATTTTTCCTTGCTTCCAAAGTAATAACTGATCATAGCGATATTCACCTCTGCTTCTTTGGCAATATCCCTTACAGAAGCATTTTCAAAACCCTTCCTGCTGAATAGGTTTGTGGCTGCATCAATTATTTTCTCTTTAGGATTCATATTAAAAAGGGGGCAAAATTAAACAACTGTTTAAAATTAAACAACTGTTTAATTTATTTTTTTAATTCCTTTAATTCAATTAAAAATCATCAGGGGGTAAGCGGCCCTGGAAAAAAGCTGCAAAAAGAATTTTTAAAAATTCAGCTAAAAAGTGCTTTTGAAAGGCTATGAAAGCGCCACTCCCATCATGGCTTTGTCTAATTGATTAATCAAATCGGGCTCTGGACGGCTGTAAAAAATACCGGTTGATTTGTTTGCTCTCATACCTCTGATAAAACAATAAAAAACGCCACCAAAAGTTTCATAATCAAATTGACCAAAAGTCTTTTGTAGAAAGCGTTTAAGCGCTATTGTATAAATAAGATATTGCAAATGGTAATTGAATAATTCCATTGCTTTTTGCATATTATCTGTATTGTAATCTTCCTCTGAAGCACCCAAAAAATTAGACTTCCAATCAAGCAGATAATATTTTCCATTATGTTGAAACAGCAGATCAATGAATCCATTCATAAGACCTTTTACTTTTCTGGGATCCTGAAGTTGAACTGGTAATCCATACTCCGCTGCTATTCCTGCAATTTCTTCTGTTTGAAGATCAGTAAGTGTGTAGTCGAATTCAAGCTCATTTAGTTTATTTTGTGAATGCACATCCGAAAGCCGGAAGCTGTCGCTTTCAGTTACCAGATTGCTCTCAAGTACATGATCTATCAATTGAGGTATAAATTGAAGATATGGTTCTCTGTTTCTTCCGCCATATCTGTCAATGATATATTTTACATTTTTATGGTGCCGTTCTTCTTTTGAAAAATTTATAGTTTCGAAAATTTCATGAATCATATTTCCTGTTACAGTACCCTTTATCAATTGCTCAAAAATAAAATGATCATAATCGGTTTTTTCTGTTGAACTTTTCGGTTGCGCTGCCACAAACGGATCGTTATGATACACGCTGAGGGAAGAATAGCTCAGAAATTTCCAATTGGTGTCTAACAACTTTATGAAAACATTTTCTTCTTTTTTGACGGATTTCTCTTCTGTTTTCACACTATACATATTGTGTGGTTGTTTTAGCGAGAAATGAGTAATGTCAATTAGTCCGGCATTTAATTCAGAAGTTTGTTTGAGTTCTGAATAAATCTTCGAAAATCCTGATTCAGAAACCCTTTCCATTTTCTTAAATAAAAATGCTTTATAAACGGATCGGGTGAGAGCGACATACATGAGCCGGCGCAATTCGCGGTGTTGTTGTTCTTTTATAAGTTGTTTTGTCTCTTCGTCTAATTCTTTTTTTGGAATGCTGATGTATGTTCCGTTTTTGTACACTTGAAAAACGGAATCTTTAAGTCTGGGCAAAAAATCAAAATTGGGTAAGATCACAATATTGTATGCAAGCCCTTTGCTTTTATGTATAGTGCTGATAGTTACTGCGTCTTCATCATTTTCCAATCGGATTTCTGCCTCATCTTCATCGAGCAATTGCGATTGCATAGCTCTTTTCAGCCAGTCCAGCAATTCAGCGGGTTTTAATTTTTGATGGTATTCTTTTTGAAAAAGTATTTCCGTAAGCTGGTTGATGTTTGAAATGATCCTTAATCCATTTTCTGTGGCAGGATTTGTCAGAAATTTTTCTATCGCAAAATCTTTTTTGAAGGCTGCAATACACGAATACACACCCTGCGACTGCCAGGTGATATTGTAATTTTTAAAAAGACCTAATAAAATTTCATGATCGAGTTTTAAAATATCCTCATGCCGATAACCTGTTACTTCGCTTAGTAAAGCTGTGTTGATCCTTTCAGGATTGGGATCATAAACGGCCTGTAAAAAGTAATAAAGTTCCCGGGCCTGGGCAGTTTCCATGATCTTTTTATCTGAATACAAGATTGATGGAATATTATATCTGCTCAATGCATGATGGATCGCATTTGCACTTTCATTGGATTTTACGAGAATGCCAATATCCTTTGGAATGATCTTCCTTCCCTTTGCGTTGGAGTGCAATTGTAAATTTTCATTAGTAAGCAATTCATAAACCAGCATTGCTGTTTGATCTGTTACAGATTCTCCATTATTTTCATAGATGGTAATCGGTTCGGATTCTTTATTGCCATTAAGAAAAGTTTCCGACATATTTTGCTTTGCCACGTTTACAGGTATGTAACGGATGGCATTATAATCATCCGGAAATAAAAATGTGTCAAAATCATCCACCGGAAGAAAAAACCGGTTCATCGCTTCGATCATTTTGCTTGTTGACCTAAAGTTGATGTTCATGCTATATCTTTTGTCAACACCTTCCACTGCTTTAAAATAGGTATTGATGTCGGCCTGCCGGAAAGCATAAATGGATTGTTTGGGATCACCGATGTAAAACAGTACACTTCTTTTACCAAAGGCAGTATTGAAAATTTCATACTGGTATTTATCTGTATCCTGAAACTCATCAATGAACACAGCATCATATTCCTGCCCCAGTGCAAGTGCAAGTTCTTCTTTTCTTTCACCTGTAAGAGCAGTGTGCAGATTTTTTATCAATTGGTCAAAAGAAAGAATACCATTCATCAGTAAATGATCATGAATGTTGGCGCAAATATTCTGAATGGCTACACAATAAATATCTGAGGCCAGGCCGGAAGCAACACTCGCCGGATCGGATTCTGCAAATTCGTTCACGATCTCCATGAGGCCCGTATCTTCCAGGCATGCCTGCAATTCTTTTTTATGCCTCGCATTGAGTACTTCTTCAAACAAGGTGTCGTGGTCTGTTATATATTGCTTGAAAATGTGTATTCGTTTTCTCTTATGAAAGCAGCCATCCAGATCAATTTGATCTTCAATTATTTTTCTTGAAAATTCGGCTTTAATCTTTTGCTGATTTTTCTCTGTATGTTGCAATTGCCTGCTTAACTCTTCTATTTTGTTTGAATCGAGATTATATTTTTTAAGAGGATCATAAGCGAAATATCTTATTCCTGCCAGCTCTGCTTTAATTGCAGATGTAATACTTTCTATCGACAAACCAATTGCTAAAAGCGGCTGAAGAATTGGAACAGGAAGGGTAGTGATTTGCTCACGCCAAAACTTTTGAACATATCTGGTAATAATTTCATCTGTGTTGCTTAGGAGTTGCGAGCCAAACAACTGACCTGAAGGAAATGCGTGGTTGGTAAGAGTCTGCATACAAAATCCATGAATGGTCATTATAGACAATTCATCGAGGAAAAGTATTGCATCTTTAAGCCTTTGCAATACGATGTCTTTGCCGGTTTTTTGAATGCCATTTTCCACCACTTTTTTAACGGCCTCATGATCAGTTTTTTCACCCAAAGCATAGTCGTGTGCAATCCTTACAAAACTTCTTATTCTTGTTTCCAATTCAGCAGTGGCTGCATTGGTAAATGTTACCAATAAGATTTTTTTCAGGTCAAATCCTTTTTCGATCAATAGCCGGATGGTAAGTAATCCAATGCTATATGTCTTTCCGGTTCCGGCACTTGCTTCAACCAGGTTTCTGCCTTCCAGCGGAATGGTAAACACATCAAAATCTGTAAATTTATTATTCGGCATTGTTGTCAGGTTTAAAGATCATTGCTATTCCGCCGATTATTGGCTCTGCAATTTGCCTGTATCGTGCTTCTGCATTGTCATCTGAAAAAATTCCTTTCTGCAATTCCATATCATAATAAGTGTGCTGCTTTTTTCCGAGATTTTCCAGGCATTTCCTGAAATTTAATTTTTTGAGTTCTTCTTCGGTGATTGCAAAATCGGGATGGAATGTCAAAACCTCTGCTAATCCCTGCTTGTAAAATTGAAGTAATAGTTGAAGTTGCTCTGTTGCTTTTTCTTTATCTATGCGCTGTGATACGTAGGAACTCTGCAAGGAAAGAAAATGAATACTTTCTTCCTTTTCCAGGCCAGCAAGCACTAGCGCTGTGATGTAAGATCTGAGAATATACTTATTGGGCTTTTTGGAGATACATAAGTGAATCAGTTTGTTTCCATACAACTGTCCTATTTCGCCCTCAATAACGATGTCATCAATCTTTATCTCTACGGGAATGGAAGAAGACTCAGTTCCACCGGATAATTGTTCAAAAGTTTCTTTCAGTTTTTCTATTTCTTTAAAGCCATCCAGCACTGCAAGAGTTCCTACATTTGCTAACGGAGCCCTGCCTTTCTTTTTTAGTTGTTGTGTAAATACGTCTAACTCTTGTTCTGAAAAAATAAGCTGATCTTTGAGCGACCATTGCTGCAGATTGTTTAGCGAAAAAATCTCCGCATCTGCCAGTGTATTGCTTTGAAAATTAAAATTGATACCCAATATTTTTTCGTAATAGGCTGTGATTGGATCTCTGAAAAAAGAAATCAGATCATTTAAGTTGATCTTTTCCGCAACTAAAGGTTCACGTGGTTTTGTCAGAAATACATTTTGGGCTTTGGGTTTTTGGGTTAACAGGTAATCATTCAATCCCGGATCCGTTTGATATTTACTGCTAAAAAGATGTAATGGTTGTTGTGTAATCAGAATATTTCTCACCTGATCGCGGTTGTTTGAAGCAGATTCAATGTAATTCAATAGCTCTTCAACCAAAATAGAAGGCGGCTGTTCAACATTGTCTGACATGCGCCTTCCATTGTAGCTCATATACAAATGATCTCCTGCACTAAGTATTGTTTCTAAGAATAAATGCTTGTCATTTGTTTTTATATTTCTGTCGCCGGTCTTTGGAGATTTCGACATCAGGTCGAAATCCACTTTTTGGGTCTTTCTCGGAAATTTATTAAAATCAAGTCCTAACATTGCAACGATCTTAAAGGGAATACTACGCATGGGTATAAAAGAGCAAAATGTGATTCCTTCCCTGGCAAACCGGTAAGTGCGTGTGTTATCATTTAAACGGGGTAAAAAACTTCTGAGAAAAACAGCGTATGGCACCTTTTTATCAAAGATCTCAGGAGCAGATGCGAGATCATTGATTTCTTTTATAAGGTAATTCGATTCTTCAGTTGAGCTTTGTTCATTATCAAAAATGATCCTGGCCATTACTTCTTTAAAATATGCAGACCAATCGGCCAATGTTCTGTCTTCTTTTCTTTCTTTTATCAATTCAATGAGTGTATTTACAAAATGGACAAACCTGACGGCTTCTAAGGTAGCATTGCTTTCTACACTGTCTAAAGGATAAAAGCTGCTGATTCCTTCACCATAGAGTTCTTCACCGCTGATACATATTCCATACATGATGCGGCTTATACCATATTTCCAGCTCACGAATAATGATTCATCTCTTTCAGAACCTTCCATGCCATGCCGGATGTTAGCTTCGTCAGCAAGCCTTCTGATAAGATCCACATCTGAAACACCAAACCGTTTTTTGATACTATCGAAGTCAAGCAATTGTATGACAGCTTCTGCGGTAAATGTACTTTCGTCGATAGTAAGCACCTCATACAATGCGCGGCTAAGGCTATCAGAAGCAGCGAGCGATTCATCAGCAATGGTATAATTAAACCGGTATGGTGCATTATTAAAAACTGCCCTGATGTAGGATGCGTATTTATTAATGTCTGTTACCTGCACGATGATATCGCGTGTGCTGTAAATTCCTTTGTTGGCGTTTAGTAATTCAATGAGATAATTGTAAAGAGTTTCCACTTCGCGGGCGGCACTGTGGCAAGACTGAATGGTTAGTGTACCATCATTCAATAGATCATTTGTGAAAAATCCTTTTTCAGGGATTGAATTTTCATAAATAGACCTTTGCAATTCTGTAAGCATGGTCACACGATCCAGGGGCAGTGCGGGCAGGGCTTCATAATTGTTGATAATCTCATCATGCCTGAATAAGAGCATGAAGGTGTTTTGCACCAGTTTGCCCCAATTCAATAAAAGTGGATTTGAAAGAGATGGCGGCACGTCTTTTCCTTTTTTCTTTTTGTAAAAAAGAGTTTTGAGGCTTTCATCTTCATACCAATAGACATCAGGTGATGGGTTGGGTAAAAATATAAACACCGGGATCACTTCCGAAACCTTAATCAAAACATTCAAATGATATTCTGTAAGCAAACTGGTGCCGAAAAAATAAACACACGGAATGTGATCTTTTAAGTTCTGAACTGCTGTGGTGTCATTGAGTTTGTCAATGATGGTATTTCTGATCTTATTCTTATCAGGAAATTTTGATCCTGCTTTTTCCTTTACATATTTCCAAATGGCCATCTGCCATTTTTCCTCATCAAATTTTGTGGTGAGGATTCCTTTGTCCCATTGTGATAGCATTTCCGGCCGGTACACCTGGTATTGATCAAAAAGATCAGCGATCACTTCAGAAAGAGCTACCTTTTTCAGATCATATTCTTTTCCGGCTACATGATAATATGCAGCCACTTCAGGAAACCGGTTTTCCATGTGCTTATTTCCAAGATAATCATAAATCAACCACGAAATATCAGTTTTAGAAAGAGTTTTTTCGTAGGTGCCACCCACCGATTTAAAAATGTCGTTGATCAATTCATTCGGATGCAAAAACTTCAGATTTACTGCTATGCCGGTTTCTTGTGCAATCTGTTGCTTAAGCCAACTATTCATACCGTCTGTTTGTGTCACAATATGATAAGGCACAAAAATGCCCTGGTTGCGCTGCTGCATCTCATTAATAAAGTAAGATGCAAGCTGTGTGAGCGAATGAGAACTTTTTATATATAATTGCATGGCAGAAATTAATAATTTATAGCCTTTCCTTTACTCCGGATCCTCGCTGAATGGATTTTGTCAGCGCGTTTTTTAGTATTTGTTTATCAGCCTGGATCAGTACCCTGTCGCGCGCTCGTGTTACCGCTGTATACACCAGTTCTTTTGTAAGCACAGGCACTTCAAAATCAGGAAGCAACACCATTACATTATTAAATTCTGATCCCTGGCTTTTGTGAATGGTAATGCAATAGGCCGTTTCTGCTGAATTTATAAGAGATGGATTGAAGGCTGTCAACTGCCCTTGAATGTCGAACCATGCTTTCAGTAAACCTTTTTGATCTTTTCTGATAATTCCTGTATCGCCATTATTCAATCCTAAAACATAATCATTTTTCGTGATCATTACGGGCCGGTGCTGATAAAATTCTCTTGTCCTTTTTATAAAACCTTTTTTTTCAAGAAGTTTTTCTATCCTGACATTGGTTTCAAAAACTCCATACTGACCTTCGCGCAAGGCGCACAATATTCTGGCTTCATTCAATTTTTTAAGGGCTTCAGCTATATTTTCGGTTTGTATGTAGGATTCAAATAAGCTTACGAATGTTTCAAATTTTTCATCACAATAGCTGAAGTCGAATTCGATGTCCGGATCGGTTGATGTGGTTATAGCTTCAAATTTTTCGAGATCTTCTTTTAAAACCATTCGGCTGAATCTTCCAATCCCCATTTCATCAGAAAAGCGATAACTCTTTTGCAACTCAACAATATGATCACCTAATTTGTTGTTGATTTTGTTTTTGGGATCAAACAGTGGTTTGTTATATATCCGATTCAAAGCACTTCCCATTTCTCCCGAAAATTGGTTCAACTGTTCCGGAATGTTGCACAGGTCTCCAAAGAGGCTACCGGCTTCCACGGAAGCCAGTTGGTTTTTATCTCCCAGCATAATCAACCTGGTTTCGGGCCCCACTGCCTGAATTAATTTTGCAAATAATGCTACATCTATCATTGAACTTTCATCAATAATCACTACGTCATAGGGTAGTGGATTATCAACATTATGTTTAAAGTAGATTGAATTGCGGATTGTGCCAAGCAGGCGATGAATGGTAAAGGGCGTCAAATTTTCGCTTTGCTCACTTATATTTAAATTGTTGTGTATACTTTCTGCCATTCGGGCCGCAGCTTTTCCCGTTGGTGCAGCCAAGGCAATTATTAATTCGGGATGAAGTGAAAGAAGGAGTTTCAGGAGCTTACTTACAGAAGTGGTTTTACCTGTGCCCGGTCCTCCCGTGATGATTGTAAATTGATTAAGAAAACCTGTGACGGCTGCTACAGATTGCCAATCAATGGTATTTGCGTTTGTATTTATGAGTGCATCGGTAGTTTTTTCATGACCTGATAATTCTTTAATTCTATTTTGTAATTTTTTTTGAGAAATTTCTATCAGCGATTTTATTTTTTCTACAATGATCGTTTCATAAATAAAATATCTGTGGAAGTATAAGTGATCGCGGTAAAGAACCACCGGTTCTGCTTTGTTACCGTCAGATACCAGATTATTTTTCAACGCTAAAGGTTGATCTATCTCATATAAGCCATCAAGGTCTTCATTAGAAATTTCGTTGTTTTTTACGCAAATATGACCTTCTGCAAGTTTTTTCGATAATAGGTATAAATAGGGCCTGATTTCCTGTTCGGGAAAATAATCTGCAAACTGCTGGTGCACATTTTTTGAAATAGAAGGTGTAATTCTCATAAAAAAGAAGGAGATTCGATCAAATATAATTTATTAGAAGTATAAAAATTTTAAGTTGAATAGATTTTTACCCTTAGGTGGATGACCATTTAATCGTTAATTATTAACTTGCCACCTGAAGCAAAAAATCGATTCATGTGAGTAGTGCCGTGCCAAATAGAAAGCCTGTAATAGGAATTAGTTGTGGAGATATTAATGGTATCGGCCCTGAAATCATTATCAAATCTTTATCCGACAGTCGAATACTTGATTTTTGCACACCTGTTATTTTTGCCAGTAATAAGCTCATCAATTATTATCGTAAATCTGTTTCGGATATTAATTTCAGTTTCACGGCAGCCCGCGATCTTTCTAAATTAAACCCCCGGCAGGTAAATATTTTTAATTGTTGGGATGAAGAATTGCCGGTCAATCCGGGTACTTTGGATGAACATGGGGGTAAATATGCTGTAAAGTCGCTCACCATGGCTTGCCAGGCGTACACCGATGGCTACATAGACGCATTGGTTACCGCTCCTATTCATAAGAAAAATGTTTATAGCGATGAGTTTCCTCATACAGGCCATACGCCATTTTTGAAAGCTTTTTTTAATGCCCCAGATGTGCTGATGTTAATGGTGGCAGGAGATTTCAGGGTTGCATTGGTAACCGAGCATTTACCTGTAAAGGATATTGCTTCCCATATCGACCGCCAGGGAATACTTAGTAAGTTGACAATATTGAATAATGCACTTAAAAAAGATTTCAATATTGAAAAACCTAAGATTGCAGTATTGGCTTTAAACCCACATGCCGGGGATGAGGGACTTATAGGTACAGAAGAGGAAACTATAATAAAACCTGCAATTAAGGAAGCAAAGCAGCATAACATACTCGCAATGGGTCCTTATGCAGCAGATGCTTTTTTTGCAAGGGGGCAGTATCACAAATTTGATGCTGTGCTTGCAATGTATCACGATCAGGGATTAATTCCTTTTAAATCGCTGGCTGAGCAGGAAGGTGTAAATTTTACAGCAGGTTTAAATTTAATAAGGACAAGTCCCGATCACGGAACAGCTTTTGATATAGCAGGTAAAGATAGTGCAAGCGCATCTTCTTTTACGGCTGCAATATTTGAGGCTATTGATATTTTTAACAGGCGTAATTTCTTTGAGGAGATCAGAGAGAACCCGCTTAAAAGATCAGGTAAGGGGTTAATGAAAGCAGGCTTGAACGACTAAAAGGGTTGAATTATTACCGGCAGGAAAATAACTTTTTCAAGTCGGCGTTAATATTTTTAAGAATAGTTATATTTAATATCCAAAAGAACCAATTCCTTAAATGGAAATCTGATTGCGCAAGAGAAAAAATGAAAAGTGTCGGGAAGTAAAACAAAAAACTGGTATGGACAACGTATTTTTAAGTGGGGGGTTAGCATTTCTGATTTCCTTTTTTGCAATTCCTGTAATAATTGAAGTTGCTACAGCTAAAAAGCTCTTTGATGAGCCGGATGAGCGCAAAGTGCATAAGAAAGTGATCCCCACATTGGGCGGATTAGGCATTTTCGCAGGATTTATTATTGCTACGTTGGTAGGTACTCCACCTTCGGCAGCAGGTGTGCTGCAGTACATAGTGGCCGCTTGCCTCGTAATATTTTTTCTGGGAATTAAAGATGATATTCTAATCATTTCAGCTTCTAAAAAATTTCTCGGCCAGTTATTCGCTGCGGGCATTCTTATCAAATTTGCCGGTGTGCAGATCCATAATATGTATGGCTTTATGGGCATCTATGAATTACCGCATACGGCCGGATTATTATTATCGTTATTTACCATAATAGTTATCACCAATTCTTTTAATCTGATTGACGGGGTAGATGGCCTCGCAGGAAGCCTGGGCATATTTACATCTCTGATATTTGGCATTTATTTTTTCATGACCGGACAGCCTATGTTTTCAGTAATGGCTTTTGCTCTGGCTGGTAGCCTGATTGGTTTTTTGATCTATAATTTTCATCCTGCAAAAATATTTATGGGCGATACGGGTTCGCTGATGATAGGCCTCATGAATTCTGTATTTGTCATTAAATTCATATCCACCGCTGCCGATCCATCATTCGGTTTTCCATTACAATCTGCGCCGGCTATTGGTTTCGCTATACTTATAGTGCCTTTATTTGATACGTTACGCGTAGTGAGCATCAGAATATTCAACCGCCGCTCGCCATTCAGTCCTGATCGTAATCACATTCATCATTTCCTGCTTGATCTAGGATTTAAACATCCTATGATTGTGTTTTCATGCCTTTTGGGGAATGCCGTTTTTGTAGCACTGGCGTATTTCTTAAGTTTTACAGGCACTACTACGGTAATGTTTGCTCTTTCAGGAGCCGCCATTGCGGGTGTCAGTGTGGTATATTACAGCAGGCCAAAGTTGAGGATCATACCGCGAACCAGTGCAAACGAAAATGGCCACAGCAAGGAACCAATTTTTGGAAAGCACAAAATCGTAACAATTAGCAGCAAAACCGCAGGTCAGGAAACCACTGCTGTCTGAATATTTATTTACCGCTACCATACTTCGTTTAAACGGATGGTTTTCTTAAATTTGTAAAATTTTTTACACAAAAAAGTAATTAAATCTACCATCATGACAGACGCAGATATTGCCCGTTCGGCCAGGGAAACGATGAATAAAACCATCAGCCATTTTGAAACTGAATTGTCAAAGATCAGGGCCGGTAAAGCATCACCTACTATTCTTGATGGCATTATTGTAGATTATTATGGAAACCCAACCCCTATCAACCAGGTAGGTAATATTAGCGTGATGGATGCCCGTACGCTTACCATTCAACCCTGGGAGAAAAATATGTTGCAACCCATTGAAAGATCGATCATTGCTGCAAATATTGGTATCAACCCTCAGAATGACGGAAATCTGATCCGTCTTTTTTTACCTCCGCTTACAGAAGAGCGCAGAAGAGATCTGGTAAAAAGAAGTAACGCCGAAGGAGAACAGGCCAAAATTTCCATTCGCAGCATACGCCGCGACGCAATTGAACAGATCAAAAAACAACAAAAAGAAGGATTGAGTGAAGATGCAGCACGCGATAGTGAGCAGGAAATTCAGGACCTTACAGATAAATTCATTGCTTTGGTAGATAAATATCTTGAGACCAAAGAAAAAGAGATCATGGCTGTTTAATATTTGAATTCTGAGGAAGTTCATTTTTAGAAAATGCCGGAAAAAGTGCTTTTGAAACAATTAACCCTCTGTTTCTTTATGGCAGTTAGTTATATTTGATCTATGATACGCTTAAGTGAGATATCTACACGTGCTCCCGAAAAGTTGGATAAGGATGAAACAAAAAAAGATCTCAAAAAAATTTTAGATGATCTGTCCGACCTTCAAAACCTTTTTTATGCGGAAGGTAAACATGCATTATTGGTCATTTTTCAGGGCATGGATGCCAGTGGAAAAGATGGCGCAATTAAGAATGTTTTTTCTGCCATGAACCCACAGGGTATAAGGGTCACGAGCTTTAAAACACCTACACCGGAAGAACTGAGTCACGATTTTTTATGGCGCATACATCAGCACACGCCTTCAAAAGGGATGATCGGTATTTTTAACAGAAGTCAATATGAAGATGTGCTGATAACCCGTGTGCATGGCTGGTGCGATGACAAGACCGCTCTTACAAGGATGGAAGCCATTAATAATTTTGAGCGATTACTGAGCTTGCATAATAACACCACTATCCTGAAATTTTATCTGCACGTTTCAAAGGAAGAACAATTAGAAAGGTTAGAAGAAAGAAAAGTTAATCCGAAAAAAATGTGGAAATACAATAGTAAGGATTTCGATGAGCGTGATCTATGGGATAAATACCGCAATATGTATGAGGATTGTTTTGAAAAGTGTAATGAAGTGCCCTGGATAATTGTTCCAAGCGATCAGAACTGGTTCAAGGAATACACAATCGCAAAGCATGTAAAAAATGCATTTGAGCGCATGAACATGCAATATCCTTCAATAACTTCTTGATCTTTTTCTTAACCATAAAAACTGTCAAACATGAGTTTTCTTAAAGATTTTCGCGATTTCGCAATTAAAGGAAATGTAATGGATCTCGCAGCCGCTGTTATCATTGGCGCAGCATTCGGTGCCATTGTTTCTTCATTGGTAGATGATATTATTACGCCATTACTATTAACTCCGGCCCTTGAAGCCGTAGGCGCCCAAAATATTGAGCAATTGCATTGGGGAGCTGTGAAATATGGTTCCTTTTTAGCTGCCGTGATTAAATTTATCGTTTACGCATTTGTGATCTTTATGCTGATAAGCGGTGTGCGTAAGTTGCAGAAAAAGAAGGAAGCAGCCCCTGCAGGCCCTTCTTCAACAGATCAATTGCTGATGGAAATACGTGACGAATTGAAGAAAAAATAATTGCATGAATATAAAAAAAGCAGCTACTTTTCCGGTAGCTGCTTTTTTTATAATTTGATCTTTTGCCATCTGCTCTGTAAAAAGAGTACAATGTGAATGGCTATGAGCATTTCTACTACAATTTCTTTTACAATCATAGGTAAGGATTTTAGATAGATGAATGCTGATTAAACGCTCAGAATTAAAAATTATTATGCCGGCATCAATCTGTTACAAAAGGTGAATCATCATCAAAGCGGCCATCATTCATGCTGCTGCTTTTTTGAATGAATAAAGGCTGATTATCTTCCGGAATCCAGGGAACAAATTTTTGAATGTCGAGCAACGATTTAAAATTAATACTATCTAGCTGACCATTTCTGTGCTTTGCCACGCGCAACACAGCCTGGCCTTTAAGCGAATTTCCGTGCTCATCCTCTAGCACATCATGATATTCAGGCCTGTAAAGAAACATTACTATATCAGCATCCTGCTCAATCGCACCCGATTCACGAAGGTCGCTCAACTGAGGTAAAAAGTTTTTATCCTTTCTTTTTTCCACTTCACGGCTCAATTGGCTAAGTGCTATGATCGGAATCTGCAGTTCTTTGGCCAGGCCTTTAAGGTCGCGTGAAATGCGGCTGATTTCCTGTTCACGGTTTGAATTGCGGTTTTCTCCGGAACCACTCATCAACTGGAGATAATCAATGCATACCAAACCTATATTATGCTGATTTTTCAACCTGCGGCATTTTGCCCTTAGCTCAAATATATTCAAAGCAGGTGTGTCATCTATAAAAATAGGCGCTTTTGCAAGTGCGTTAATCCCTTTGGAAGTAAGTTGTTCCATTTCGTAGTCATTCAGTCTGCCTCGTGCGATTTGCTCCAGCTTCACTTCGCTTTCAGCGCTCAGGATTCTTTGTACCAGTTGACTGGCGCTCATTTCAAGTGAAAAAACGGCTACCGGTGTTGGTTTTGAATTGTGAAGCGCAGCATTACGGGCAAGATTAAGGGCAAATGCGGTTTTACCCATGGATGGCCTTGCTGCAAGAATGATGAGGTCGCCGGGCTGCCATCCATAAGTGAGATGGTCAAGCACCGGGTATCCTGTAGGAATTCCGGTGATCTCATCCTGGCGTTCCCTCAATTCAGAAATGCGTGTGATTGTATCTACCAACACGTTACCGATCTCTTCAGTTTCACTACGCAGGTAATTATTAGCGATCTCAAATAATTTGGATTCAGAAACGTCCAGAAGATCAAAAACGTCTGTACTGTCTTCATAAGCATCACCTATAATTTCGCCGCTGATGCGGATCAATTCCCGCTGAATGAATTTTTGAAGTATGATGCGGCTGTGCACCTCAATGTGTGCGCTTGATACAACTGCATTGGTAAGTTTTGTAATATAAAATGCGCCACCCACTAATTCCAGTTCTTCCCTGGCTTTTAATTCTTCTACGACGGTAAGCAGATCGATGGGAAAGTTTTTTTGTTGAAGATCCTTCATCGCAGAAAAGATCTTTTGATGAGCTTCTACATAAAAGCATTCCGGTTTCAGATGTTCGAGCGCTACATCTACAGCCGTTTTTTCCAGCATGATGGCACCGAGAACAGCCTCTTCAAGGTCTTTTGCCTGGGGGGGCACCTTGCCAAACATAAGAGAACCGATCTCAGACGTTCCGCTTTTCCGCCTTATTTTTCTTTCTTTATTGAGGTTAGTAAGATCCATGTTTCAGTTATGCAGCTTGTTGGCTTTTTATAATTTTTTTTGTTAAATAAATATTGGATTTTTCAAAAGGGGAGGCTAAGGTAAAGGACAATTTCTTATCAAAACAATCTTCTTTTACTTAATATTTATACCACCCTAATTCACATATCCATTCACATCTGTTAATAGCTGTTATCCACAATTCGGCCGGAATAATTAACAGATGAATTTAATTTTAAAGTTACATACACATCCTTTTCCACATATTCATGTGAAGAAAAAATTAAGCCTGATTTTTTGAAAATGATGCAAAAAAAAGATTAAAATCACGCGGGGGAAATTACTGTATATTCCGTGGTTTTTCTTTTAAGCAAAAGGTGTTTTTGCAGTCTTTGGTTAGCTTTTACTTAATTTTGACGTGCTTAATGCAAAGCCAAAATTTTTTAAGAATTCATGAAGATTAGTTACAAGTGGTTGAAAGAATATTTGCCTGCAAACGATTACACTTCACCCTACATAAACAGTGTTGATAAGATCGCAGAAATTTTAACGGCCGTGGGCCTGGAAGTAGAAAGTGTTGAAGCATTCAGCTCGCTTCCCGGTAATCTGGAAGGGCTGGTAATTGGAGAAGTGCTCACATGTATAAAACATCCTGATGCGGATAAATTAAAAGTGACCACTGTATCTGTTGCCAATGGTGATCCGCTGCAGATCGTTTGCGGCGCGCCTAATGTGGCTGCTGGTCAGAAGGTAGTGGTTGCCACTTCAGGTACTACCCTTTACCCTTCAGAAGGTGTGCCATTTCAAATAAAAAAAGCCAAAATCAGAGGTGTGGAAAGTAATGGAATGTTGTGTGCTGAAGATGAGATTGGTCTTGGCGGTTCTCATGCAGGCATCATTGTATTGCCTGAGGATACAAAAGTTGGAATGCCGGCATCAGAATATTATGGAGTGTACACCGACACCATCTTTGAAATAGGGTTAACACCTAACAGGATGGACGCGCAAAGTCATTTGGGCGTGGCCAAAGACGTGTGCGCATGGTTAAGCCACCATCTTAAAATCACAGTACAGGTTGTTTCTCCTCTGTGGCGCCCCTTTGTGGAGGACGAAGCCGGCACCAGGATACAGGTGGAAGTGCCTGAGCCTTCCATTTGTAAAAGATATTCTGGTGTTTTACTTTCAGAAATAAAAGTGGCAGATTCACCGAAGTGGTTGCAACATAAGTTAAAAGCAATTGGTATCAGGCCGATCAATAATATTGTGGATATTACAAATTTTATTCTCCATGCTACCGGCCAGCCATTGCATGCATTTGATGCTGATAAAATAAAAGGACAAAAGATCATCGTTGAAACGCTTCCTGCCAAAACGCCTTTTGTAACACTGGACGGAAAACGACGCTCACTGTTAGAAAATGATATCATGATATGTGATGGCGACCATCATCCGATGTGTATAGCAGGTGTTTTTGGCGGACTTGAAAGTGGCGTTACAGAAAATACAACCAACATATTTCTGGAAAGCGCCGTATTCAATGGGTCAAACATCCGTAAGTCAATTTTTGCTCACGGATTAAGAACCGATGCTGCTGTCAGATTTGAAAAAGGGGTTGATATCAGTAAAACTGTTGAGGTTTTGAAATACGCAGCCTTATTGATGAAAGAACTTGGCGGTGGAAAAATAACTTCCTCTATCATTGATGAATATACGAAAAATGAATCCCGCCACATTATCTTTTCTTTTGATTATTTAAAAAAGCTGAGCGGAAAAGTATATGACAAAAATGAAGTGGAAAATATTCTGGTAAGCTTAGGTTTTACAATCGTTAAAAAGGACAGTCATCAGCTGGAAGTGGTAGCTCCCGAAAGTAATCCGGATATCAGTTTGCCTGCCGACCTTGTTGAAGAAATTTTGAGAATAGATGGATTGGATAACATTGCCATACCAAAGGAGGTAAGCATGACACCGGGTATTCATGATCATTCAGAGGAGCAGTTTTTAAAAGAAAGAATAGTAGGATGGTTGACCGGAAATGGTTTCCATGAAATATTTACAAACAGCCTTACTAACGACCATTATTTCTCTGAATCGACTTTGAAAAATGCCGTCCACGTTATTAACAGCCTGAGTGAAGAACTCAATATCATGCGGCCGCAAATGCTTCAGACAGGCCTTGAAACCATTGCTTTTAATATCAATCGACAAAATAAAGATCTGCTGTTTTTTGAGTTTGGTAAAACTTATTCGGGTAAAGAAGGTGATTACAGAGAGAAAAATCACCTCTCGTTATATTTAACAGGTGCAATTAATCAGCCCGGCTGGAATAAGAAAAGTGTGGGTATAGATATTTATTATGTAAAGGGAATAGCACAGGGATTGCTGACACTTGCAGGATTGACGAATATAAATGAAAGTCTTTCTGAATATCCGGCTTTGAAAAGCGTTATTTCATTCAGCGATCAAAAGGAAATAGCGGTAATGGGCGAAGTATCTGCATCCGGTTTACAAATGTTTAATATTAAGCAGCCGGTTTTTTATCTTGATATTAATTGGGATTATTTGTGCGGCAAGGCGTTAAAAAATAAAACCGTTTACCGGCAGGTCAGCAAATTTCCTTCTGTAAACCGTGATCTTTCAATGGTTGTTGCCAAAGAATTGCCTTATGGATCTATCGAAAATTTGATTGCATCATTGAAATTGAAAAAATTAAATAAGGTGAGTGTTTTCGATCTTTACGAAAATGAAAAGCTCGGAAAAGATAAAAAGTCTCTGGCATTGAGCTTTAACTTCAGTGATCCGGAAAAAACGCTCACAGATAAGGAAATCGGGTCTATGATGAACCAGATCATGAAGCAGCTTTCAGAAAAATTGAACGCAGAAATAAGAAGCCATGCCTGATGAAATTTTAAAAAGGTTGGGAACTCTTAATAATCGTTTGCAGCAAATATCAGCAAATAAGGCAGCGCTCGATAAGCAATTGGAAAAGTTGAAAGAAGAAAACACTGCCTTGTTGGAAAATGAAAAGCAACTTCAGGAGCAGGTAAGGCAATTGAACGAAAAGGTATTGTTATTAAAGGCGTCGGCAGCTCCGCTTAATGAAACGGATAAAAAGGAATTTGAAAAAAATCTTTCGGAATATATCCGAACGATCGATCGCTGTATTGCGATGTTTAAAGATTAAATTATGGCTTCAGATAAGTTAATACCCTTAAATATTACGATTGGTGATCGCAATTACCGTATCAAAATACTGCCGGAAGATGAAGAAATGGTGAGGAAAACATTAAAGACAATCAATGATAAGATACTGGAATTTCGTACACAATTCGCCGGAAAAGATATGCAGGATTATATTTCTATGGTGTTGATTTGGTATGCTACCCAACCCAGGCAGGAACAGGAATCCTTATCAAAACAAGAGATCCTGGAATCACTTTCTAAAATTGAACAACAGTTAAATAATCTCGAATAGCTCTCAATTTTTATTGGTACTTTTCGATGGCTTCATGAAAAGCTTTCACATATTTGTCTACATAACTTTCTTTTGACTTTGATTTATATTGCATAATGAATCTTGGATGTTCAAGAGGAATGATTTCTTTAAAAAAATGTTGTTCAGCGTTTAGCTTTTGAAGAAAATGAAAATTTTTTCCTGTTCCAAAGCAAAAAGCAATCTCTTTATGAATGCCCAGTTCAAATTGTTTTTTTATATTTTCTATAATAAATGGCAATGCCGCTTTTTCTAATTTCTTGTCATCATAATAATTGTAATTCACATCCCTGCCCAGTTTGTTTGTAATGGTAAATCCCAGCGGACAAACAGATTGAATATAAAATTTTGAATAAAAATTATTTACTCCTCCCATTGCGTCTATAATTTCATACACAAATACACTTGAAGGTTCATGTGTTTTTAATCCTGGAAAATCTATTCCGCAATTATTCATTAATCTTTTTGTATCTGTAAAAGGCACTCCTGTACATCCGGCTCCAAATCTTCCGGGATTAATGCCAAGGATCAAAAACCTGAGATGGTTATCGCTATAAAATTTACGGTAAAATGTGCTTGAAATCTGAAGCGCCGTTTCATCGGTAAAGGGATTCATTACTTTTATTCCCCGTGGTAGTTTTCCGCTGAAATGAAGGTCTTTATTGAATTGTATGAAACGATCAGCAAAGGTTGTCATTAACGTAAATGTACATTTTTTGAAGAATGATTATTTTAAAAATTTGGCAAAAAAGTGCTTTTCAGGGCGATGATATCTCAGCAGTAAAAAAGTCAAATTGATAAGCACTTATATTTGCAGCCTTATGACAAATGAAAATAATTTTTCAGATCTTATTTCACATTGCAAGGAGTATGGATATATTTTTCCTTCCAGTGAAATTTATGATGGTTTGAGTGCGGTATATGATTATGGCCAATTGGGCGCTCAGTTGAAAAAAAATATTCGCGATCAATGGTGGAAAAGCATGACCCAGTTGCACGATAATATTGTAGGCATTGATGCGGCGATTTTCATGCATCCGCTCACCTGGAAAGCGAGTGGCCACATCGACAATTTCAGCGATCCGATGATTGATAACAAAGACAGTAAAAAACGATATCGTGTAGATCATTTAATTGAAAGCCATGCAGAAAAATTAGCCTTCGAAGGGAAAAAAGAAGCGGAATTCGAATTGCTCAAAACAATGGATCAGCTTCTGGCAGAAGACGATTTTGGAGGGTTAAAAGAATTGATAGTTGCCAATGGGATCGTATGCCCGGTAAGTGGTACAGGCAATTGGTCCGACATCAGGCAATTTAATCTGATGTTCGATACCAAAATGGGAAGTGTGGCCGGAGAAGCTGATACCATTTACCTGAGACCCGAAACGGCTCAGGGTATCTTTGTAAACTTTTTGAACGTTCAAAAGACCGGAAGAATGAAAATCCCCTTTGGGATAGCACAAACGGGTAAAGCTTTTCGTAATGAAATTGTAGCCCGGCAATTTATTTTCAGAATGCGTGAATTTGAGCAAATGGAAATGCAATTTTTTGTACGCCCCGGCACAGAATTGAAATGGTATGAATTCTGGAAAGAACACAGAAAAGCCTGGCATGAAGCCTTAGGCATTCCTGCTGAAAAATTGCGCTATCACGATCATACAAAGCTGGCACATTATGCCAACGCAGCGGTGGATATAGAGTTTGAATTTCCATTTGGTTTTAAAGAGCTCGAAGGAATTCATTCCCGCACTGATTTTGATCTGAAACAGCACCAGGCACTCAGCAAGAAAAAAATGCAATACTTTGACAACGATCTTGATGAAAACGGCAAGCCTTATGGGAATTATATTCCGTATGTGGTTGAAACGTCGGTGGGTCTTGATCGTTTGTTTCTCGCTATTATTTCACTTTCGTATAAAGAAGAAAAGTGGACAAAGGAAGATGGCGGAAAAGATAGCAGGGTAGTGATGGCGGTTCCTCCTAAAATAGCGCCTTATAAACTGGCCATATTGCCTTTGGTAAAGAAGGACGGCCTGCCCGAAATAGCCCGTGAATTGTTGAATGATTGTAAACAATCCTTTTATACTTTTTATGAAGAAAAAGATAGTATTGGCAAGCGGTACCGCCGAATGGATGCGATAGGAACGCCATTTTGTGTTACTATCGATCATCAAACGAAAGAAGACAACACAGTCACCATCCGTAATCGTGATAGCATGCTGCAGGAAAGGGTTCCATTAAATGATGTAAAAAGAATTGTATTGGATGCAATCGGCTAATTGCTGTTTTGCTTTTTCATGGCGATGATACGGAAAAGGTTTACAAGAAAAATACCTATTCCCATACCGCACACCAGCAAAGAAATAATAAGTAAAGGCTCTATTTGTTGTGATCCTTTAATCATTAAAAAATTGAATGTGGAAATGAGTACTAAAAATCCGGGCATAAAAAGCATTCGTGCATATTGATTTCTCATCATTTTTTTAGTTTTGTTCAAGATAAGGTTTATTCTTTCTATCCGTATAATTCAAAGCGAATGGCCGAATTATTAAATCCCATAGCTTTTATCTTTTCACGGGCGTCGAGTATCATGAATTTCCAGCCACAAATAAAAAAGCAGGAATTTTTTGTAAAATCTGTATTCGTATATCCGTTGCTGTTAGACTCGCAAATTCTTTCATAAATTGGATGTACATAACCGGTGAAGCCTTCCCACCTTTCTCTTGAAAGTGTGGGCAAATACTTAAAATTTGGTAGCTGCTTTTCCAGATTTTTCATTTCTTCAAAATAAAGAAGGTCGGCTTTGGTGCGGGTTCCAAAGATCAGGTAGATGTTTTGGTATTTTATTTTTCTTTTCAATACGTCGAGAAGCATGCTTCTGAAAGGGGCAATTCCTGTTCCGGTGCAGATAAGAAAGAGGTCTTTGTTTATATCATCAGGCAAAAAAAATGAGCCTTGCGGCCCTCTCAACATTACAACTGAGCCTTCTTTTAATTGATTGAATATGTAAGTGCTTCCGGGTCCACCTTCAAAAAGAACGATCAAAAGTTCAATCAGATTGCTTCCATCCGGATTACTTGCAATGCTGTAACTTCTCCATCTTCTGCCGGGTTTTTCGTGAATGGGAAGATCAAGAGTAACAAACTGGCCTGCCTTAAATAAGAAACGTTCAGTTTCGGGCAGGCGCAAAAAATACCTCCGGGTATTATGTGTTTCGTGAATCACATTTTCAACGACGGCTTTTTGCCAGTTTGGGACAAGCATTTTTTCAGTTAAAATACAAATCTTAATGCAATCTTTTTAAAGCACCTTTATTTTTTACAGGCAATCTTTGTTTTAAAAGGTCAATTTTTTTGTTTTTGTAAAAATTGATAAAGAATTGCAAGTGCTGTTGTGGTGGTAGCTTCTATGTTTCTTGCCCGGTCGAAACGAAAGCGGTATTTTTCTGCTACATAATTTTCGGAAGTTCCAACAGCTATCCAAACTGTTCCTACGGATTTTTGTTCACTTCCACCACCAGGTCCCATTATACCGGAAACAGCAATACCAAATGTGGTGTTCATTTTTTTGATCACTCCTTTCAACATCTCAATTACTGTTTCTTCGCTCACTGCTCCATGCTTTTTAAGCGTACTTTCCTTTACACCCAATTCTTTTTGCTTTATTCTGTTGTCATAACTTACTATTGCACCTGGAAAATAAAATGATGCGCCTGGCACGGACGCAATCTGGCTGGCGATTTTGCCTGCCGTGCAACTTTCAGCAGTTGAAATTGATAGATTTTCTTTTGTCAGAATTTTAGAAATGGCTATTTGAAGCGGGGTGTCGTTATCAATTACTAAAAATTTAGCAGCAACTTTTTTTAATTCTAAAAATTGTTTTTGAATTTGTTTTTCATCTTCCTTATTTCCTGCAATTGCAGATAATCTTAATCTTAAAACTCCCAGCCCCGGCAAGTAAGCCAGGCTGATTTCTTTAGGTAAATTCTTTTCAAAGTTGATCAATAAAGCCGCGAGGTTACTTTCTCCTATGCCTTTTGTAACAATGGTTTTGTGAATGATAGCAGGTAATTGAAATCGTTTTTTTAAATAACTGATCACATCTTCCATGATGCCTTCCATTTCAAAGGGCACACCGGCCATGCTGAATATAATTGTCTTTCCTTTTTTAAAAATCATCCCGGGTGCCGAGCCTCTTTTATTTTGAATAACTTCACATACGGAGGGCACATTTGCCTGTGCCATGTTCACTTTGGTCAATGGTTTTTTGTAAACGCGTTGGTACAGATCACGCACATTATTTAATGCATCTTCATAAACCACCATCTTCCCTTTAAAATATTTACACAGGGTGGTTTTCGTAATATCATCCGATGTAGGACCCAGTCCGCCCGTCATAATCACCACATCCGAAATGGCAATCGCTTCATTAAGGGCATGGTTGATTTCTTTCTTATTATCGCCGATAGCGATTCGGCGTAATACACTAATGCCGGAGTTATTAAGCATTTGTGCTATGGTGGCACTATTTGTATCTATCACCTGTCCAATCAGCAGTTCATCGCCAATTGTAATTATTGAAGCCTTCAAGGTTTTCATATTGCGAATGTAGTGCCTGAATTTTTCAGAAAATATTTTGGATAAGAATTTTTAATCTTTGTGAAAAAATACGATTGAAACATTTATTCTTTTTTCTTTCCATTGCAGTCGGTTTGCATGCAGTTGGCCAACCGGTCAAAAATGAATTAAATACTGCGTTTCAAAAATTTCTTTCTGATCCGGATTTCAAACATGCTACCATCAGTTTGTATGTTTATGATAAAAAATCAAAATCGGTAATTACCGATTACAATTCACAAATCGGTTTGGCGCCTGCAAGTTGCCAAAAAGTTATCACAGCAGCTACTGCCTACGCTTTGCTGGGAAAGGATTTTCGTTATAAAACTGATCTTTCTTATACCGGTAAAATAAATAATGGAAAACTATATGGAGATATTATCATCACCGGCAGTGGCGATCCTACTTTAGGTAGTTGGAGGTATGATGGGAAAAAAGAGAAAGATGTGATAGACGCTTTTGTAAATGCGCTTTTACAGGCAGGCATAAACGAAATTGATGGTCATGTAATCTATGACAATAGTAGCTGGAACAGTGAAGCTATACCCGACGGATGGATATGGCAGGACATCGGCAACTACTATGGCGCAGGCGCACAGGCACTAAACTGGCGTGAAAATCAATATGATCTTTTATTGAGATCGGGCAGTAAGGTCGGAAGTGCTGTAACCATTGCGGGTACAGTGCCATCATACGTGAAAAATCTTCATATTGATTGCGAGCTAACAGCGGGACCCGCAGGCTCAGGAGATAACGCCTACATCTATTTGCCGGGCTACGGTAAAAAAGGAAGTGTGCGTGGTACCATACCGGTTAATGAAACTAAATTTTCAATTTCAGGTTCTATGCCCGATCCTGCCGGCCAGTTGGCCGTTCTTTTAGAGGCAGCAATTAAGAAACAAAGCCCTGAACAAATTGAGAAAAATTATTTTTTAAAAAATCCCGAAAAAAGTGCTTTTGAAGGAGCCACTAAAATTTTTACCTGGGAATCGCCTACCCTCGACAGCATTTGTTATTGGTTTTTGCAAAAAAGTATCAACTTATATGGAGAAGCCTTGCTAAAAACGATGGGTGAAAAATTCGGAAAAGGTGGCAGCACTGCTTATGGTGTAAAAGTGGTTCAGGATTTCTGGAAAAAACAAGGCATTGATAATTACGCATTAGGAATTATGGATGGGAGTGGTCTTTCTCCACAAAACAGGATCAATACGGATGTGCTGGTAAAAGTAATGCGGTATGCAGCAGACCAACCGTGGTATAACGGATTTTATGATGCACTTCCTGTTATCAATAAAACAAAAATGAAAAGCGGCTCTATTAGTGGAGTACTTTCTTACACCGGATATATTTCCGGCAATAAAGGCAATTTTATTTTCGCTATCATAGTTAATAACTACAATGGAAGCGGCAGTCAGACACGAAGAAAAATGTGGAATCTGATTGATGTATTAAAATGATCACACTTCCGTAAGTTCTTCATAAGCGGCTTTTAATGTGCGTTCAATACCTTCGCCCTCCCATTCAGGTGAACCCGGAATAGATGATGTTTTCAAAATTTCATCAAGTGATTTTTTTGATGCAATCTGTTCTTTTACAAAAGCAAGGGCATTGATCAGATAGGATTGAAAATCTTTGATCATCTCCTTATTGCCTACCACATCAAAACCGTTATTTGAATGTCCGCACACAAAAGTGGTTTTATCATTATACCGCTTTTTTATATTTTCCAATACATCTATCCAGCTTTGGATATTGGCGCCTGCGCTTCTGTCGATATACGGGTGACGGCGGTTAAAAACCAGGTCGCCTACATGAGCGATATTGTTCTTTTCCAGGTGGATCACCGCATCTCCATTAGTATGGGCAGCGCCGTAATAATGCAATGAAATAGTTTCTTTTCCTGACTTTTCACTCCACAATTCTTTGAATGTTTGATTCGGGAAATATTGCACTTGTGGATCTTTTTGCCCTGCCGCCACACGCCTTTGATTGGCCAGGGAATTCTCATGAGCCAGCACCCTGTTTGTCAGGTCTTTAAATGCGATGTTTCCTGATGTGTGATCAGCATGGTGATGTGTATTAATCAATAGCCCTACAGGAATATTTTTCTTTTTTAATTCTGTAATAAGATGTGCTGCCGAATCGGGAAATTGAGCGTCAATTACAGTGATGCCATCCGGCGACAGATGGAACATTATGGTGCCGCCTTTTTCGAGAAATATACCCACATCACTATTAAGCATTCTGATCTTCCATGCCGGATCATCTTTTAACATCGAAAATGCTTTGTGAATGCCTGTAAAGGCGGCTGTGGCAAATACGGCTGATTGGATAAAAGTTCGACGGTGCATAACAAAACTTTTCAGCAATTTAATAAAAATGAAAATTTCCATTAAGTAAATCATTTATTGATTTAACAAAAAGTTACGGATGCCGTATTAATCTTTTTTGAAAAAATGCTTTCTGATATTTTGAAAGCGGCTGAAAATCCCGTTTTAAAAGTATTTATGAAAACAAAAATTTTACTCATTCTATCTTTATTTGTCACCTCACTTTCTTTTGCACAGGTAACACCATCCTTCGGAGTTCGTGCCGGTATTCTGTCATCCGGAATTCGGGGCGATGCTCCGGATAATTTGAATCAGTTGCTTGATTATACAAACGGCATGGTGGTGACCAAAGACCACACAGGATTTTTTGCAGGAGTAAATGCAGACATACCTGTTTCAGAAAATTTTTCAATTGAGCCGGGTTTGTACTATAGCCAAAAAGGTTATGAAATAAATGGTCATGTAGATGTAAAAGGTGCAGAATTTCTTGGCATAAATGCCAAAGCAGTTTTGCAAACTCAATACATTGATGTGCCATTATTGCTTAAAGGAAATTTCGGAGGGTTACAGGTTTTTGCAGGTCCGCAATTGTCTTATTTATCGCAGGCCAATCTTAAAACATCTGCCGGAGTACTTGGTTTTAATATATTGAATAAAACGCTGGATGCTACAGAGCAACTAAACAGGTGGGATGCTGCCATTACCGGTGGAATAGGATATCAATTTGACAATGGCGTAAATATTATGGCTTCGTATGATTATGGTCTTATGAAAGCAGATGCCTCAAAAAACATGAATGCTTACAACCGCGTCATTAAATTAGGTGTAGGGATACGATTCTGAAAATAAAATTGGTTGTTTTTGATTGACGCTAAACCTGCCTGAGAGCGGGTTTAGCGTTTTTATATGAATGCAGTTGTGACACTTCCTGATTTATTTTTTCCGTTAGAAAAATGAAATAAGATTTTTTATTCTGAAAGGTCTGTGGATTAATTTTGGTCAATTTTATTAACTTCGTCTATTCGCTTTTTTTACCAAAATAATATCAAAAGTGAGATAATGATTAAGTACAGTTATAAATATTTACAAAACAATGGACCTGATACTCTTAATAATAATAGGTGTGGTGTCGCTTGCAGTGGGGATAATACTTGGCAAATTTATTTTTGCAAAAAGTACCCAACACCTTTATGATAATGCTCAGCAACAAGCACAAAAAATCATTTCTGATGCCGAACTAAAGGCAGAAACGATAAAGAAGGAAAGGCAGTTAGAAGCCAAAGAAAAATTTGTACAACTTAAAGCGGATCACGACCGCGAAGTACAACAACGTAATCAAAAATTACAGGATGCCGAAAACAGAATCCGGCAAAAAGAGCAATCACTCAATCAAAAAGATCAGAACCTGGAAAGGTCTATCCGTGAAAATGAGAATCTCAAAAAAAATCTTGCACAGCAGTTAGAAGTAGCCAATATTAAGCGCAACGAACTGGAAAAGCACCAGGAAGAACACATTAAAAAACTTGAAAAAGTGGCAGGCCTTTCTGCTAAAGAGGCTAAAGCGCAATTGGTAGAGATTCTTAGAAATGAAGCAAATTCGCAGGCTTTAAGTATTCAGCAGGAAATCATTGATGAGGCAAAATTAAAAGCCAATAAGGAAGCCAGAAAACTAATTATACAAACGATACAGCGTACAGCCGCTGAGCAGGCGATAGAAAATGCGATCACTGTATTTAATCTTGAAACAGATGAAATGAAAGGGTCGATCATTGGTCGTGAGGGAAGAAATATCAGGGCCATTGAGGCGGCCACAGGTGTGGATCTGATAGTGGATGATACACCGGAAGCGATTATTCTTTCCTGTTTTGACCCGCTCAGGCGCGAGATTGCGCGGTTGTCGCTGCAAAGATTGGTTGCTGATGGCAGAATTCATCCTGCAAGAATCGAGGAAGTTGTTGACAAAACAAGAAAGCAACTCGAAGATCAGATCATGGAAATCGGTGAACGTACTGTGATAGAACTTGGAATTCATGGATTACATAAAGAACTGATCCGCATTGTGGGGAAAATGAGATTCAGATCATCTTACGGGCAAAACCTGTTGATGCATAGCCGGGAAGTAGCAAATCTTTGCGGGATCATGGCATCTGAACTGGGATTGAATGCGAAATTAGCCAAGCGTGCGGGTTTGCTGCATGATATTGGAAAAGTACCTGATGAAGAAACTGAATTAAGCCACGCCCTGCTTGGAATGAAGCTGGCTGAAAAATATGGCGAAAATCCGGCTGTTTGTAATGCAATAGGAGCACACCACGATGAGGTGGAAATGGAATATGTAATTAGCCCTATCGTACAGGCATGTGATGCTATGAGTGGCGCACGGCCCGGTGCACGTAGGGAAATCATGCAACAATACCTGCAACGAATCAAAGACCTTGAAAATCTGGCAATTGCATACGAAGGTGTAGAAAAGGCCTACGCGATACAGGCCGGAAGAGAACTTCGGGTGATCGTTGAGGCAGAAAAAGTATCTGATGCAAAGAGTGATCAATTGAGTTTTGAAATAGCCCAAAAGATACAAACTGAGATGACCTATCCCGGCCAGATAAAAGTAACAGTGATCAGGGAAAAGAGAGCTGTGAACGTAGCTCGTTAAAACGGTTGCAAAAGAATATGTGGTAAGAAATTCTTTTACTTTTTTAAATCTTTTGCCTTACCTTTGCCATCCTAAAAAATAAAGGTCATGAACCCGATAAATTTTGTACACGACCAGCTGACAAATAAGAACGAATTTCCGAAGTTTAAAGCCGGTGACAATATCACTGTAAATTATAGAATACAGGAAGGTGCTAAAGAAAGAATCCAAAGCTTTAAAGGCGATGTGATCAAAAGGCAGGGAGAAGGTGGAACTGCTACTTTCACAGTAAGAAAAATAAGTGATGGAGTAGGTGTTGAACGTTTGTTTCCGTTATTTTCACCTAATATAGAGAGCATTAAATTACATAAGGTGGGTAAAGTGCGCCGGGCCAAGCTTTATTATCTTCGTGAAAGAAGCGGTAAAAGCGCAAGGATCAGAGAAAAGAGAGTTAAATAATTTGTTTAAAAAATATAAATTTTGCCGGAATGTACTTGCATTCCGGCATTTTATTTTTTATAATTGCGGTTTAATTTATTTTTTGCCCATACGACAGACCGCTACCCAAATTATTTTTAATGAAAAAAATACTCCTGGCTCTTTTTGTGCTCAGTATTGTAGCGGCATCCTGTTCAAGAGGTATCACTCCTTATGAGGCAGCCCACGGTAAGGCTAAGTGTGGCAGATACGTTAAATAAAAGCATTTTAAAAAAATCTCTTATACACTGCCTCCTGCTTGTCGGCGATTGAATAATTTCAATTTTTTAGTTAAAAGGAGTTGATTTGAAATACACTCCGTTCATTTCGTTTACCTTTACACCTCAATTTAATTATTATGAGCGCTTACTTTCTACATCCGCAGTTTTTGTGGGCTATGCCCGGAGGAACAGAACTGATATTGATCTTGCTGGTCATTCTTCTGTTTTTCGGAGGTAGAAAAATTCCTGATCTGATGCGTGGCATCGGTAAGGGCGTTAAAGAATTTAATGATGCCAAAGAGAGCAGCAAGAAAAAGATCAAAGCGGAAGAAAAGGATCAGGTAATGGCTGACGGTAATGAGCCAAAAAACTAATTCTACACCCATTTTCAATTTCATAGGGTCGTTGTTTCAATTTACAAATATCTCTTCTTATCATACCGGTCTGTTTGAAAATAAGATCTCGTGTGAGGAAGTTACACGTAACTATTTAAAACGAATTGCAGAGGCTGAACAATTAAATGCCTTCATCAATGTGTATGGTGATGAAGCTCTTGCCAAAGCAAAATTGCTGGATGAAAGGCGAAGAGATGGAAAACCTTCCGGCAGATTGCACGGGGTCATTGTCAGCATAAAAGATGTCTTAAGTTATAAAGATCATCCGCTTACTTCTTCTTCACTGATGTTGCACAATTTTAAGGCTGTTTATAATGCAACTGTTGTGCAGCGCTTGCTTGATGAGGAGGCTATCATCATTGGATCTTGTAATTGTGATGAATTTGCAATGGGAAGCACCAACGAACATTCTTTTTTTGGCCCTGTAAAAAACCCGGTTGATCCAACTAAGGTTCCCGGCGGGTCTTCGGGTGGTTCGGCTGCGGCTGTTAGAGCAAATTTGTGTATGGTAAGTATTGGCAGTGATACAGGTGGATCGGTAAGGCAACCTGCAGATTTTTGTGGTATTGTAGGATTTAAACCTTCTTATGGATCTGTGAGCCGCTATGGCCTTACAGCTTATGCATCTTCTTTTGACCAGGTGGGGATACTATCCAAAAATGCAGATGATGCTGCTCTGGTTTTTGATGTAATAAGTGGTGGCGATGATTTTGACACAACCTGTATTTCGAAAGACCCAATCCATAAAATCGACCCGAAGCATTATAAGGATTTAAAGATTGGTGTTGTAGCCAATGCTTTAAACCATGCTCATTTAAATGAAGAAATAGGTGCGGTACTTACTGAATTCAGCAAAGAACTTTCGGCGAGAGGGGCAGGTATAAATGATATAAATTTCTCTTTAATCGATCATATTGTTTCTACGTATTATGTACTTACCACTGCAGAGGCTTCTTCAAATCTGAGTCGGTTTGATGGTGTGAGATATGGGCATAGAAGTGAAAATGTAGCTGAAACGATTGAATCTTTTTTCAAACAAAACCGTTCAGAAGGTTTTGGCTGGGAAGTAAAAAAAAGGATCATGCTTGGGTCGTTTGTTTTAAGTGCCGGGTATTTTGATGCCTATTTTTTAAAAGCTCAAAGGATCAGAAGGTTGTTGGTAAATGAAGCGCTGAATTTTTTTAACAATTTTGATTTATTGTTGCTCCCCACAGTACCCGATACTGCATTTGAAATAGGCAACGCTCATACAGACCCTGTTTCGTTATATTTAGCGGATATTTTTACTGTATATGCAAATCTCACCGGGTTGCCTGCGGTTTCAATTCCATTGTTCTCACATTCTAATGGAATGCCATTTGGTGTTCAACTGATCGCTGCTCCCCACAATGAAGTAAATTTGTTGTCTATAGCTTCAATGCTTTTAACCGACTTCAAAAAATGAACTCTTTTCGTATTATAATTACGTTTGGTGCTCTTATAATCTGTGCCTGTGCCTTTGGCCAGGATAAGGAATCAGATACTGCACTTTCTCCGCGGGAAAAAAATACCATTGAAGAGGTTATTAAAAATGATCCCAAAAATATTGATAACAAAAAAGTGGCTTACCTGTCGGAAGTAACAAAATATGGCTTTAAAAATCTTTTTAATAATTATACCTACAATCCTTTAATTCCTTATGACCAGCAGGTAAACCCTTATGCCGAAAGCTATATGCAGGATTATCTGAATGCGCATACTAAATATTTACAGCATCTTCAAAAAACTGCTACTCCTTATTTTAATCTGATCGATGGTATTCTTTCAATGTATGGGTTACCTCACGAATTGAAGTACCTGGCTGTAATTGAGAGCGACCTCAAATCGAATGCGCTCTCTTCAGCAGGTGCAAGAGGGCCTTGGCAATTTATGGATTATACGGCAAGAGGTTATGGCCTTACTGTGAACAGTAATATTGATGAGCGTACGGATTATACAAAAAGCACGCATGCAGCGGCTAAATACCTGCTTACATTATATAAAGATTTAAAAGATTGGCTGTTGGTAATTGCAGCATATAATGGTGGCCCGGGACGCGTTTACAACGCTATTAAAAAAAGTGGCAGCCGCGATTTTTGGAAGTTGCAATATTATCTTCCCGAAGAATCCCGAAATCATGTAAAGAAATTTATTGCCACTCATTTCATTATGGAAGATGGCAATCAAAACTTTGATAAGCTTTATGGTAATGGAAAAGAACGGCTGCATGGGCTAGCTGATTCAATTAAAAACAATCTTGATTCAATTTCCATATCGGGCAGATACAGGTCTAAATCTATGATTCAAATTCTTGAAATAGATCCCCGGCTTTTCAATATTCTGAATGGAAATATGGATCAGGTTTTGGCCACCGGTGAATCATTTGATCTATACCTTCCTGCTGATAAAATGGTACTATTTAAACACAAGAAATATGAAATCCTTGAGCGTTCGGTTAAGGAAATGATTGATAAGGCCAAATCGCAGGATGTTAATTGGTCTGCTGTTAAGTAGCGCTTTCAAAAGCACTTTTTGAGCTATTTTTTAAAAATCGGTTTAAAAAATAATTCCTGTTTACAGGGCATTAAAAAAACCCGTAAAAATTACGGGTTTCAATTTCGTTTACGGATGATTTAAAAGTCGTCATCCTCGTCAAGATCATCGTTATCATCAAAAAGATCCATTGATTTAAAGTCGTCGCCCATATCGAAGTCATCATCATCACTGCCTTTCTTGCCGGATTTCTTTCCTTTTGATTTTGGAATGTCAAATTCATCAAAATCAGGATCATAATCATCATCTTCAACTTTATCCCAATCATCTTCCATTTCGGCATCGTCATCATCATCATCGTCATCATCACCTCTTTTTTTCTTTGAGCCGGCAGACTTTGATTTACGTTTTACATCTTCATCATCTTCCAATTCATCCATATCATCATCCTCAACATTTTTGGATTTTTTCGCAGAAGATTTCAGCGGTTTTTTTTCTGATTTGCTTTCAGGATTATTTTTCCCTTTTTGAGTGTTAGATTTCATAATTTTTCTCCGGAATTTTAAAGTTGAAGTTCTTTATTTTAAAATTTCAAACCAAAAATAGTTACTTTTTTTATTTAATTATTTTCCTGAAAATGGCTCAATCATGGTGCCATAATTATTTGATCGGAGCCAGGCCCGTTTGATATGAATTTCGTTTTTGTGTTTAGAAATTTATTGATATAATCAATATAAGTTTTCATAGCGTTTGGCAGATTTTGATATTCGGTTACCTGGGTAATATCTGTGTTCCATCCTTCGAAGGAGCGGTAAACGGGGTCTACATTTACTTTGTCGAGCTGAAATGGAATTTCGGATGTTGTATCACCATTAATTTTATAAGCTTCACACACTTTCAAGGTTTGTAATGTGTCCAGCACATCGGCTTTTGTCATTACCAAACGGGTTACACCGTTTACCATGCAAGTGTATTTAAGCGCTACAAGATCCATCCAGCCACAACGCCTCGGACGCCCGGTGGTACTTCCAAATTCATTTCCCTTATTCCGGATCAGTTCACCACTTTCATCATGAAGTTCAGTGGGAAATGGTCCGCTGCCAACCCGTGTGCAGTAAGCTTTTGTGATGCCTGTCACTTCATTTATTTTGTGCGGCGCCACACCCAGTCCGCTTCCTACTCCTGCAGTAACGGTAGTGGAGGAGGTTACATAAGGGAAAGTGCCAAAATCAATATCGAGCATACTGCCCTGTGCACCTTCCGCTAAAACTTTTTTTCCGTTATCAAGTGCTTTATTTATAAAATATTCACCGTTGACTATATTGAGCGTGCGAAGAAATTCAAGCGCATTAAAAAAGTTTTCTTCATCGGCGGATATATCTTCATTAAAAGCAAAATTGTCCAGTAAACGCTGGTGCTTTAATCTTAATTTAATATAGTTTGATACAAAATTTTTATTGTTGATATCACCTACACGCAATCCGTTTCTTCCGGTCTTATCCATATAGGCAGGCCCAATACCTTTTAGTGTAGAGCCGATTTTTTCATTGCCTTTGCTGGCTTCACTGGCGCGGTCGAGTGCCTTATGAGTTGGCAATATGAGGTGTGTGCGCTCACTGATGAAAAGTGATTTTTTGTAATCAACCCCAAATGCTGCGATGGAGTCACATTCTTTTTGAAGAGTGATAGCATCGAGTACAACACCGTTGCCAATCAGGTTTTTTTTACCTTCTTTAAAGATGCCGGAAGGAATTTGATGAAGAACGATTTTTTTTCCATCCACATACAGCGTATGACCGGCATTGGGCCCTCCCTGAAACCTTGCAATGATATCATAATCTGAAGCGAAATAATCTACCACCTTACCTTTTCCTTCGTCGCCCCATTGCAGGCCAAGGATAACATCAACCATTACTTAGAAATTTAAAATATCCTGGAATTTTTTACGGCGTAAAAATAGAATTAAAAATTCAATAGGTTATAAATGGAAACAAATAAAAAAAGCCTATGCTACTTTTAGCATGCTTAATTTGCTGATGTTGAATTTTCGTTGGGAGTATTCTTTGGTAAGCGTAAATGATTTTATTTTTTGAGAAGGTAGTTCATACATCGCATCGGTTAAAATGCTTTCGCAGATGCTTCTCAGGCCTCTTGCGCCCAATTGGTATTCCATTGCTTTTTCTACCATGAAATCATATACATCTTTTTCGATGTTCAGTTCAATACCTTCCAGTTCGAAAAGTTTTTTGTACTGCTTGATCAAAGAATTTTTTGGCTCTGTGAGGATGCTGCGAAGTGTAGAAGCATCCAAAGGATTCAAATAGGTGATTACCGGTAATCTTCCAAGCAATTCAGGAATTAACCCAAATGTTTTTAAGTCCTGCGCGTTTACAAACTGGAGTAAATTCTTACGCTGGTATTCCTGCATATCCTTATTTACACTAAATCCGATTGCATTGGTATTTATTCTTCTGCCAATGATACGGTCAACGCCATCAAATGCGCCACCACATATAAAAAGAATATTGCTGGTATTAATCTTGATTAGTTTTTGTTCAGGATGCTTACGTCCGCCCTGTGGTGGCACCAATACCTCAGTGCCTTCGAGTAATTTCAAAAGCCCTTGCTGAACGCCTTCGCCACTTACATCACGTGTAATGCTGGGGTTGTCGCTTTTACGTGCGATCTTATCGATTTCATCTATATAAACAATTCCTTTTTGAGCGGCGGCAACGTCAAAGTTACAAACCTGCAACAGCCTGCTCAAAATACTTTCAACGTCTTCGCCTACATAACCTGCTTCTGTAAATACCGTAGCATCTACAATAGCAAAGGGTACGTTCAATACACGTGCTATGGTTTTCGCCAATAGGGTTTTTCCGGTACCGGTTTCTCCCACCATAATGATGTTGCTTTTTTCTATTTCAACTTCATTATCGCTTTTTTGATTCAGCCTTTTGTAATGATTGTACACTGCCACCGACAAAACCTTCTTGGCATCATCCTGGCCAATAACGTATTCATCAAGGTATTTTTTTATTTCCATCGGCTTCTTTATGGTCAATTTATAATTACTTGCCGTAGAAGTTTTATCAGTTGCCTGCGGTATTTCCTGTACGATTATTTCCTGCGCATGCTCTACACAGTTTTCACAAATATGCCCTTCCTGACCTGCAATAAGAATTTTTACTTCATCGCGGTTGCGGCCACAAAAAGAACAGTGTAAAGATTGTTGCTTTGCCATAGTTACTTCGATCAAAAACCTAAAGTAATAGGTTTTTTTTAAAAAATATTCTAAAAATCAATCAAATCTTTTTTAATATGGCATCTACAATACCATACTTTTTACTTTCCTGTGCATCCATCCAATAATCGCGGTCAAAATCGTCGAGCACTTTTTCGTAAGTCTGTCCGCAATTTTCTGCAAGAATTTTGGCTCCTAATTCTTTTGCCTTTTGTATTTGTCGTGCAAGAATTTCAAGATCAGCACTTGTGCCCCTGCCGCCACCACTTGGCTGATGTATCATTACCTCGCCATGCGGGTAAATGTAACGCTTTCCTTTTTGACCGCCGCTGAGCAGGATACTTCCCATGCTTGCAGCCATACCCATACACACAGTACTCACTGGCGAAGAAATCATTTGCATAGTATCATAAATGACCATGCCGCTTGTGATAATGCCACCCGGACTATTTATATAAAATGTTATTTCTTTTCCCGGATTTATTGCATCCAAATATAATAAACGGTCTGTGATGTAGCGGCTGCTTTTATCATTCACCTCACCCCACAAGAAAATTTTGCGCTGTTCAATGAATTTTTTATCAAACATAAAAGCGCCTTCCATCATTTTCTCCATCGGGTTGTCGGGCGTTTCCGTTTGTGGCTCTTCTTCCTCTTCTTTATTTCTGATATTAAGATTCATCAATTTCAGATTGCTCATAATATTAATTTATTCGTTTTATTTATTTTTTTGTTTCCTGGCATTGGTAAGCAACACTTCATCTACCAATCCATAGGCCTTTGCTTCTTCTGCGGTCATCCAGAAATCACGGTTGCTGTCTTTAGCTATTTTATCAATAGTTTGTCCTGTATGATTTGCCAGTATTTCATAAAGTTCATTCTTGATTTTAATCACTTCATTTACGGTGATTTGTACATCACTTGCCTGGCCAACTGCTCCAGCGCTTGGCTGGTGCATCATAATGCGGGCATGCTTCAAGGCGCTTCTTTTATCCGGGGCGCCTGCTGCCATCAATACTGCTGCCATACTTGCGGCGATACCGGTACAAATAGTGGCTACATCGGGCGTAATAAATTGCATCGTGTCATACATTCCCAATCCGGCATAAACGCCACCACCCGGAGAGTTGATGTACAATTGGATATCGCGTGTGCGATCTGTACTTTCTAAAAATAATAATTGCGCAGTGATAATATTGGCCACCTCATCGTTGATAGGATAACCGAGAAAGATAATCCTATCCATCATCAAACGGCTGTAAACATCCATCACAGCTACATTCATTGGCCTTTCTTCAATAATGTTAGGTGTAAGGTTGGTAATGTTATGATTGATATAACTACTTAGTGTATTGCTGCTGATGCCGCGGTGTTTGACGGCATATTTTTCAAATTCTTTACCAGTGTCCATTATATTTTTTTTAATGTAAAATATTTTTACACCGGTGAAGTTCCAAATATTATGCTAACAAAAAAAATAAGACAAAATGGCGAAAATAGTTTTCCCGCCAAGCTCATATCAATTAATGATGATGTTTATGTGCTGCCTGGATCTTTTGAAACTCTTCGGGAGTAACTTCTTTTTCGTTTTTTGAAATTTTGGTTGTAGCCCAATCGAAAATCTTTTTAACCAGCAATTTGTCATATCGGCTTTCGATCTGTTTGGAATCGGTCATCATGCGATCGACATAGCCATCCATCCAGCTAAAATCTGCTGTACTTGTATCTACGTTTCCGAAGTATCTTTTCAGTTCCGTTTTGATTTCTTCCCGAATTTCATCAGCAGTAACTTTCAGGTCCTGCTCTTTTGCAATTTCATTGGAAATTACAGACCATTTGAGCTGTTCAATGAATTTTGGAAATTCCTGCTCTACTTCTTCTGTGGATTTTTTTTGCTCACCGGAAGTTTCAAGCCATTTTTTTAAAAATGATTCAGGAAATTCAACCGGTATCTCCATCAAGAGATGATAAAGCTCATGTTCAAACTGGTTTGCTGTTACGTCATTATATTGCTTTTCTACTTCTTCACTTACTGCTTTCCTAAAAACTTCTTCGGTATTAATTTCTTTATCAGGAAATACTTTTTTGTACAATTCTTCATTCAATGGATGTTGTTCCATTTCACTTACGGTCAAAATTTCTATTTCAAAAGTTTTTCCTTCACCTTCAGCATCAATTCCTAAACCCTCGTAAATACCTGGAAACTTAACCGGGTCAATCGCCTCGTTCAGCTTCGTAGTTAATTTATCACCCGCTTTCTTGCCTTGCATTTCTTTTTGAAACTGATCTGAAAATGCGGAAACTGCAAGTGTTTCTTCTTTTGATAAAGTCGGTTCAGCATTGGTGCCGTCAGCCATTTCTTTAAAAAGAACTTTTACAATATCCTTTTCATCCCGAACGGATTCGATATCTTTTAATGTGCCATTGTTGATCTGTAAATTCTCAATTTCTTTTTGAAGCTCTTCTTCAGTGAGTTTTATTTTATAATAAACGGCAGAAGTGTCTTCGGGTATAGAAATGTTGATCTTCGGTTTTAAACCAATTTCAAAAGGAAATTCATACTCTGAAGGATTCTTCATATCCATTTCCGGCAATTTGGTAACAGAAGGGATCGGGTGGCCGAAAATTTCCTCGTTTTCTTTTTTCAAAAAATCTTCCAGTTCGTTATTTACAGCTTTGATTACAGCATCTGAAAAGAAATCAGCGCCATACATTTTTTTGATCATTCCGGCTGGCACCATTCCTTTACGAAATCCGGGAATATTTGCCGTTTTGCTAAATGATTTAATGTCTTTTTCAAAAGCGGGAAGATAATCTTCCTTTGAAATTTTTACTACAAGTCTGTCGTGGAGATTTCCGATCTGTTCGCGTGTAACGCTGGCCATTTTTTCAGTATTTATTCCACCATACAAAAAGTATGGTCTTCACAATTTTTAAGAAGGTGCGCATGGAGGGACTCGAACCCCCACACCTTGCGGCATCAGATCCTAAGTCTGACGTGTCTACCAATTTCACCACATGCGCAATAGGGGCGGCAAAATTAAGGGATTTCAATATAAAATGTATAAACATCAGGAATATTAATAAACTTTAATTTTTTATGTGATTGCTTTTGAAAATCAAAACGCCGGCTTATTTTACAATAAAAAATTTTAAGACGCTTGTATTATCAGTAAATTCGTGCTAATGGAAAAAATGCTCAATATCCCACAATATGAGATGAATGCCGAAGAGGAGAAAAAGGAAATCCTTAGAAAATACCGGGCATTGCTGCGTGCTTTAAAACCCAAATTAAAACCCGGCGACAAGGAGCATGTGCGGGTTGCTTTTGAAATGGCCGTGGAAGCCCATAAAACCATGAGGCGCAAGAGTGGTGAGCCATATATCCTGCATCCCATCGCCGTAGCAATGATCTGTGTGGAAGAAATCGGCCTGGGTGTGCGTAGTACTATTTGTGCACTGCTTCATGATACTGTTGAAGACACAGATGTAACGCTTGATGTGATTAAACGGGAGTTCGGAACTGAGATCATGAAGATCGTAGATGGCCTTACCAAGATCGCCAACGTATTAGATGCCAACACTTCACAGCAGGCAGAAAATTTTAAAAAGATCCTGATCACACTCACTGATGATCCACGGGTAATTCTGATCAAGCTTGCCGACCGGCTGCACAATATGCGTACACTGGAAAGTATGAAACGTGAGAAGCAATTAAAGATCGCTTCTGAAACTGTATATGTGTACGCTCCACTTGCCCATAGGATGGGCCTTTATAATATTAAAACGGAACTGGAAGACCTCTCCATGAAATATATGGAGCCTGACAGTTACCGTTACATCGCCCAAAAGCTTGACAATACCCGTAGGGAGCGCACCCGTTATATAAACGATTTTATCCGTCCGCTGAAGGATAAGCTGGCTAAAAGCAAATTCAATTTTGAAATTTATGGCCGTCCCAAAAGCATTCACAGCATTTGGAATAAAATGAAGAAGAAAGGTGTTTCATTTGAAGAGGTTTATGACCTGTTTGCTATACGTATCATTTTAGATTCGCCTCCTGAAAGGGAAAAAGAAGAATGCTGGAAAGTGTATAGCCTTGTCACCGATGAATACATCCCTGCACCTGAAAGATTGCGCGACTGGCTGAGTAATCCGAAGAGCAACGGATACGAAGCGCTTCACACTACTGTAATGGGGCCGCAGGGCAAATGGGTGGAAGTGCAGATTCGTACCAAACGTATGAATGATATAGCCGAAAAAGGGTTGGCAGCGCACTGGAAATATAAAGAAGGTGCTACTGAAGAAAACCGTTTTGATAAATGGTTTCAACAAATAAGGGATATGCTGGCAAACCAGGATACCAACTCAGTTGATTTTCTTCAGGATTTCAAATTGTCCTTCCTGGCAGAAGAGATTTATGTATATACGCCTAAGGGTGATATAAAAATGCTTCCTACCGATTCATCAGCACTCGATTTTGCATTTTCAATTCACACAGCGGTAGGCGAAAATTGCATTGGCGCAAAAGTGAATCACAAACTTGTGCCTATCAGTCACAAATTGAGAAGCGGCGACCAGGTAGAAATCATTACATCATCAAAACAAAAACCAAAAGCTGAATGGTTAAAGTATGTGGTGACAACGAAGGCAAAATCGAAAATTAAAGATTCACTCAAAGAAGAAAAACGATCTATTGGTGAAGAAGGCAAGGCTATTCTTGTGAAAAAATTGGAAGGAATGAAAGTGCCGGCCAGCCAGTCGAATATGGAAGAGGTTTCTACATTTTATAAGTTAAACTCTACGCTCGATCTTTTTTACGACATTGCTGTGCGCAAAATAGACCTTACTGAATTAAAAGATTTCACCATTGCCGGCGAGAAGCTGGTAGCTCCCAAACCTTTAAAAGCACCGGTGATAGAGGAAAAAGAGCCGGCTTCAAAAAATTATAAACCAAAAGATACAGAACTTATCATTTTTGGTGAAAGCAGTGATAAGATCATGTATTCTCTGGCAAATTGCTGCAAGCCAATCCCAGGTGATGATGTATTTGGATTTATTACTCAGGGTGAAGGCCTTAAGATCCATAGAACAAATTGCCCGAATGCCGCGCGACTGCTTGCAAACTATGGTCATCGCGTAGTGAAAACAAAATGGGTTAAGAACAAAGAAATTTCTTTTCTTACGGGAGTTCGAATCATCGGTTTGGACGATGTAGGTGTCATTAATAAAATTACTAATCTTATCAGCGGAACGCTCAAAATCAATATCAATGCACTCACTATTGAAGCAAGGGAAGGTTTGTTTGAAGGAAATGTAAAAGTGTATGTTCATGATAAAGATGAACTGGAAAACCTGGTAGAGCAACTCACTCAATTGCCGGGCATTGAAAGTGTGGAACGCTTCGACACAGAATCTGCAGTTTAATTTTACTTTTTATGACGTGGTTTTGCAAACGTTTTGATGAACTTTCTGCCCTCGAACTTTATAAGATTTTACAACTGAGAAATGAAGTTTTTGTGGTAGAGCAAAATTGCGTGTACCAGGATTGTGATTATAAAGATCTGAATTCTCTTCACTTATTTGCGATAGCACATCAAGATTTGGCGGCTTATGCACGATTGATTCCAAAAGGTTTGTCATACACCGATGCCTCATCAATTGGAAGAGTGGTTACCTCACAAAAATTCAGAGGGAAAGGCCTTGGAGCGACATTGATGAAAAAAGCTATTGAATTAATTAAAAGTGAATTTAAAGATGATCTCATTTATATCAGCGCTCAATCGCATCTTGTAAAATTCTATGGCGAACTTGGATTCTCAATTTTTGGGAAGCCATACAAGGAGGATGGCATACCACACATAGAAATGCGAAAAAAGCTTTAGTCAATTCACAATAAAATTTATTGAAGGCCGTTTAAGTTTTTGTTATCGGTGTAAACCTGGGTTTAGCCGGTAATTAAATCCGACGGCCTTATGAATAATCGTTTACACTCTGTAATGGCAATTTTTGGCCTTACCCTAATGGGGCTTATTGCTCAACTTTCTGCAACTGCACAATCAATAATTTTTGGAAATGATAAAAGACGCATTGAGGTTGGTATCAATGTGGGGCCTTCTTTTTTTCTGGGCGATCTTGGAGGAAACAGGGGAACCGGTCAGCGTTTTATAAAAGACGTAAACTTATCTATGACCAAAATAATGAAAGGTGCTTTTGTAACGGTTTATCCTAATGAATGGCTGGGCATCAGAGGTGCCATCCTATATGGCAAATTAGAAGGAAATGACGCAGTAATTGATACAAAAGGAAGACAGGAGCTGTATCGCAAACAAAGAAATCTCGATTTCAGGACCAACCTGTTGGAAGGATATGTGGCAGCCGAAGTTTTTCCGCTTTCATTGATTTTTAAAAATACTGGATACGATCCGCGGGTTTTACCTTATGGAGTGATTGGTGTGGGCATGTATCATTATAATCCACAAGGTTCACTTACCGATGGAAACGGTGTAAAAACATGGTATGATTTGAAACCCTTACACCTGGAAGGGCAGGGGTTTGATGAATATCCCGACAGGAAAGAATATGATCTTACACAGATCAATATTCCGATGGGAGTAGGTGTAAAATACCTGATCAATGAAAAAGTAAATATTAGTTTTGAATTATTGCTTCGCAAATCATTTAACGACTATGTAGATGATGTAAGCACTACTTATATCGATCCTGCGCTTTACGATAAATATCTTTCTCCACAGGATGCATTGATCGCCCGCCAGATATCAGACAAAGTAGATCCGATTGTAAATCCTGCCATGACCAGGTATGCACCGGGCGAAAAGCGCGGCAATCCCAATCAAAACGATTCATGGTTTACCACCTTTATAAAATTTGGCGTTAAACTGGGCAGTAACGAAAATAAAAATCAGCTAAACCGCATGCGTTGCCCTGTAAGATTTTAATTTTTAAAATAGCTAACCCATTACACCTTGAAGCAAAGTATCCAATAGAAGTTGAACAACCGGAAAGCAATACATTTTTTATGTAATGTAACCCCTGAAACCACAAACCTCTTTTGATTTCGTTGACATGCTTTGCTTCTTTCCTTTCAAAAGCACTTATTTCCTTATTTTTTAAAAAGAATAATTTCGGATAGGTGTGGCTGTTAGCGTGCCGGATTTACTGCATTTCTTCTTTCAGATATTTTGCCGTGTAACTTTTTTTAACTTTAAGCAAATCTTCGGGAGTGCCTTCAAATAGAATCCGGCCTCCATTGTCGCCACCTTCGGGACCGAGATCGATTATATAATCGGCTACTTTTACGATATCAAGATTGTGTTCTATCACCAGCACCGTATTTCCCCTGTCTGCCAATTTATCCAACACATTTACGAGCATTTGTATATCCTGAAAATGCAGTCCGGTAGTAGGTTCATCAAGGATATAAAATGTTTTGCCGGTATCGCGTTTACTCAGCTCCGTTGATAATTTAACCCGTTGTGCTTCTCCGCCACTTAATGTTACAGCACTTTGGCCCAGCGTGATATATCCTAACCCTACTTCCTGCAGCACTTTTATTTTTCTATACAAATAAGGTATGTTCTTAAAAAATTCAACCGCCTCATCTACGGTCATTTCCAATACATCGCTGATTGATTTTCCTTTATAGCGAATTTCCAGTGTTTCACGATTGTACCTTTTGCCATTGCATTTTTCACAGGTAACATATACATCCGGCAAAAAATTCATTTCTATCAGTCGCATACCACCGCCATGACAAACATCACACCTTCCACTTTTTACATTAAATGAAAATCTTCCCGGTTTATAACCTCTGATCTTAGCCTCTGGAATAGCAGCAAAAAGCGTTCTTATATCTGTGAAAAAACCACAATAAGTAGCCGGATTACTTCTTGGCGTTCTGCCGATAGGTGATTGATCGATCTCTACTACCTTGTCCACATTTTCCAGTCCGGTCACTTTTTCATAAGGCAAGGGTTGTGCTTTGCTTTTATATACATGTTTGTTAAGAATAGGATAAAGTGTTTCGTTAATAAGAGTTGATTTTCCGCTTCCGCTTACACCGGTGACGCAAATAAATTTGCCCAATGGAAATCTTACACTCACATCTTTTAAGTTATTTCCTGTGGCGCCTATGATCTTTACTTCCTTTCCATTTCCTTCTCTTCTTGTTTTAGGAACCGGGATTTCCTTTTTACCATTTAAATAAGAAGAGGTGACAGTATCTAGCCTTAGAATATTTTTTGGCTTTCCTCCTGCTACCACCCGACCTCCATTTTTGCCGGCACCCGGACCAATATCAATAAGGTAATCAGCAGCCAGCATAATCTCTTTATCATGTTCAACCACTAATACACTATTTCCAATATCTTTTAAATTTTTTAATGCTGAGATCAGTTGTTGATTATCGCGCTGGTGAAGTCCGATACTTGGTTCATCTAAAATATAAGTAATGCCTTGTAATTGCGAACCTATTTGTGTAGCAAGCTTTATTCTTTGTGATTCACCACCTGATAAAGAACGTGAAGGGCGGTTCAGACTTAAGTAACCGAGGCCTACATCCAATAAAAACCGTAATCGCTCACGAATCTCTTTCAAAATATCTTTTGCGATCAGGTTCTGTTTATTGGATAACCGGCTTTCAATATCTGTAAACCAAATATTTAGCTTGCCGAGATTCATTTCACTCAATTCACTGATATTTTTTCCGTTTATCTTAAACCAAAGGCTTTCTTTTTTTAGTCTTGCACCATTACACTCGGGACATTCTTTCAGTTCCATAAATTGCTCCACCCAGGTACGGATATAGTCGCTTGAATCGGGCGACCTAAACCAACGGTAAATCATGTTTACAATGCCTTCATAATCTCCTTCCGGAATGGTTTGGTTTTCGTGTAAAAACCATTCGATATCTGGTTTTTCATTGTCATCTTCACCCGGCGTTTCTTCACATCCATATAAAAGCATATTGAGTGCTTTTAAAGGAATTTCATTTACAGGAGTGTCGAGGCTGAACTTATATTTCTTAGCGATCTTTTGAACCTGCCTGAATGCATGCACTTCTCTTTCTTCGCCGAGTGGCAGGATCGCACCATTGTTTATGCTCAGATTCTTATCCGGAATAATCGCTTCAAGGCTTGCCAGGTACACATTTCCAAGGCCTTTACACACCGGGCATGCACCATAGGGGCTATTAAATGAAAAAGCATTAGGTGAAGGTTCTTCATAGCTGATCCCGGTGTCTTCACACATGAGTTGTTTGCTGTATTGAACTATCGAATTATTTTTTTGTAATAATAAAAACATGAGCCCATTCCCCAATTGCAATGACTTTTGAACACTGTCGCTCAGGCGTGGCCTTTGTGCGGTCTTTACCTCCAGCCGGTCTATCACCAGTTCAATATCGTGGATCTTATACCTGTCAACCTGTAATTTGGGCACCAAATCGTGCACCTCACCATCGATGCGCACCTTCAAAAAGCCTTTTTTGCGCATTTCTTCAAAAAGTTCACGGTAGTGTCCTTTACGCCCCCTGATCAAAGGAGCGAGTAGAGTAAGTTTTTCATTTTCAAATCGTTGTAAAATATTGGCTACAATCTCATCTTCGCTCCATTTCACCATTTTTTTACCTGTATTATAACTATATGCTTCGCCGGCCCGGGCAAACAGAAGCCGTAAAAAGTCATACACCTCTGTGATCGTTCCAACAGTGCTCCTTGGATTTTTATTGGTAGTTTTTTGCTCAATTGATATTACCGGGCTTAATCCGGTGATCTTATCTACCTCAGGACGCTCCATATCGCCCATGAATTGTCGGGCATAGGCAGAAAAACTCTCCATATAGCGCCTTTGCCCTTCGGCGAAAATAGTGTCAAATGCAAGGGATGATTTACCGCTTCCGCTGATACCTGTAATCACAACCAATTGATTTTTGGGTATAGCGATATCAATATTTTTAAGGTTATGCTCTTTGGCGCCCCAAACTTCTATAAACTCTGAACCATTTTTTTGAGATTCTCTATTATATTCTTTCATTTTTCAATATGCAAAATTACAGGGTTTATAGTTGAGCAAATTGTGAAAAGTATCCATGATTTTTTATAAATTCATATGGTATAATGCAGGCATTCATATCCCTACAAAAAAAAATCATAAATCACCAATTGTTGTATCAGGAATTGCTCAGACTTGTTACATTTGCTTCCCCAAAAAAATATTTGAATAGCAATCTTTTTAAGTTTTTATTTGATGACCTTGCCTGGTTAAAAATCGATAAAATCTTTAATGTGAGGTTTGTTAACTAATTTTTTTTGATATTTATGATAAATGCGCATCTTTGTTTACCAGATTTTATATAGCTTTAACTCTGGTACCATTGACCCGCTAATTGTACTGTAATTTTTGAATGCCCAATAGAAAATTTATTTGACCTGTTTTTACAATAATTAAATTTATTCCTCGTTTTATTTCATGGCTGCCGGATTTAGGTTCTGGTTACAGTCAAAATACCATTTTGAATGAAAAATAAGTTGTCCTTACCCGAAAAGTTAATTACAATGAAAAACAGTTTATTGGCAATGCTGGGCTGTTTTGCTATAATCCTTTCAGGATGTGGCAAATTTGGAAAATCGAAAGGTCTTCCGGATGACGGCCAATTACACGGCGTTGCACCTTCAGGTAAATATATTTTACCTAAGCCTCCGGGAATGGTTTACATTCCACCGGGAACCTTTCATATGGGACCTAGTGACGAGGATGTGAACTATGCTTTTACCGCTCGTAATAAGCAGGTGTCTATCAGCGGCTTTTGGATGGATGCTACCGAAATTACCAACAATGAGTATCGCCAGTTCACTGATTGGGTAAGAGATTCTATTGCTGCAAAACTACTCGGCTATGTGAAGCAGGGAGGAGATGGAACAGAATCGATTGACTGGAAAAAAGCACGTGAGATCAAATGGGGCGATAAAACAACTCTTGAAAAGATCGATGCTATGATCGTAACGCCTGACAACAGGATCTTCGGTAAAAAAGAGATCGATCCGATGAAGGTTGTTTATCACTCAGAGATATTTGATTTTAAAGAAGCTTCAAAGCGCGAAAATGCTAATGTGCCTCGCGGCAAATTCATCATCCGCTATGACATTCCGGTTTACCCCGATACACTTTGCTGGGTACGCGACTTCTCTTATTCATATAATGAGCCAATGGCAAAGCAATATTTCAGCCATCCTGCATTTGGAAACTATCCTGTAGTAGGTGTTACCTGGAAACAAGCTACCGCTTTTTGCGAGTGGAGAACACAATTGTTAAATACAAAACTTGAAGAAAAAAAGCGCTCAACAGAGTCTCCTTTCCGTTTGCCTACCGAGGCACAATGGGAATATGCGGCACGTGGCGGACGCTCACAAGCTCCATATCCGTGGGGTGGTCCGTACCTAAGAAACAGGAAAGGATGTTTGCTGGCAAACTTTAAGCCCGGCCGTGGAAATTATCCTGAAGATGGCGGTTTCTATACTGTAAGGGCTGATGCTTACTGGCCAAATGATTTCGGCCTGTATAATATGGCTGGAAACGTGGCTGAATGGACCTCTTCTTTGTATTATGAAGGTGGCTATAATTTTCAGCACGATATGAACCCGGATATTCGCTGGAATGCAAAAGACCAGGATCCTCCAAGGATGAAACGTAAAGTGATCAGAGGCGGAAGCTGGAAGGATGTTGGTTACTTCTTGCAAACAAGCACCCGTACCTACGAATACCAGGACACATCTAAATCATACATCGGATTCCGTTGTGTGATCGATCTGCCACCGGCAACTAAAAAATAAAATGCACGAAAGAAATATAACTCCAAAGAACACAAACAACATCGTTTATAGATCAAAATTTTAGTTCCCAACTTTTTACTGCCTGTATTAATTAATCATCAAAAATTAATATGGGCATTTTATTGTCGGAACTTATTAACCCCCAAAAAATACTAATCAAATTTAAAATTCAAATTTATGTCTCAACAACCTCCCAAAAGAAATTTTTTAACCCTTGTAGACGTACTGGTAAGTGCCGGTGCAGCAGTTGTAATCTTTGCAGCATGGGCCAAATTAACTCACCAATCATATGCAGATACTATGCTTACAGTGGGTATGTGGACAGAAACAGCCATCTTCCTTGTTTACGCATGTATTGAGTGGGTAAAGCCAACCCCAAAACATCAGCACCAGGTTTCAATGGTAGAAACTTCAGGACGCACTAAAGAGGTAAGCCCGCTGGATGCTATGAATAAAATGATGGAAGAAGCGCAGATCACACCTGCAAATATGAAAAAACTGGGAGAGAATTTTGAAAAGCTTGGTACTACTGTTACACAGCTTGGTGAAGTAGGTGATGTAGTGAAAAGCACAGGCGATTTTTCTGCTAAAACAAAAGAAGCTAATAATGCGCTGGGTATGATGAAAGAAGCTTTTGTGAACTCAGCTAATACAATGAGCAATTTTAACAGCGCTGCAGACAGTGCGCGTGGTTTTAAAGACCAGGTACAGGTTCTTACAAAAAACCTGAGCTCATTAAATACAATTTATGAATTAGAATTAAATGAAAGTAACAACCATCTGAAAGCATTGAATAATTTCTATGGTAAAATGGCCAGGGCCAGCGAAGTGATGGTTACTACTGTGGATGACGCACAGAAAACCAAAGATCAGATCAATGCCCTTGCAAATAATTTGGGTAAGCTGAACCAGGTTTATGGTAATATGTTGAGCGCAATGCAAGGCAGGCAGTAATTATACCTGAGAAATTATAATCCACATTCTAACTCCTAAAGAAAAAATTTAAAAACTATGGCACTACCCAGAGAACCGAGGCAGAAGATGATCAACGTCATGTATCTGGTACTCACCGCCATCCTTGCGCTAAACGTATCAAATGAGGTGATCACTGCCTTTAAGGTGGTTGATAAAAGCTTGATGACCTCAAATGAAGTAATTGCTGAAGGAAACGAAACTCTTTACAAATCTCTCGAAGCTAAGCTCAATGATCCTACTTCTGCAGAAAAAGCAAAGATCTGGGAACCAAAGGCGATGCAGGCAAGAAAGCTTTCTGCTGATATGTATAATTATCTTGACAGCTTAAAACTTGAATTGAAAAAAGCGGCTGACCTTCGTATGAAATACGACGACAAATTAAAGGACAGCGTAGAGGATTACCGCGAAGACAACCTGGATGCTTCTACACGGTTATTTGAGACGAACGGTGTAGGTAAGCAACTTGAAAAACGCTTGAATGATTATAAGCAAGCGATGTTAAGCATCGATCCTGAAATCAGAAAGCAATTTGAGGCAAACTTTCCTGTAAATACTGATACAAAGCAATTCAAAACAAGAGAAGGTAAAACCAAAGATTTTACGCAAACGTATTTTCACATGACGCCAACTGTAGCTGCACTTACTATCTTAAGTAAGTTTCAAAACAGTGTAAAGAATGCCGAAAGTGAGATTGTTACCTATTGCCATAACCAGATCGGAGCAGTTAAAGTAATTTATGACCAATTTGCTGCATTGGTGGGGCAAAGTTCAAACTATGTAATGCCGGGCGAAACCATTGATATTACTGCTGGTGTGGGAGCTTATAGTAAAGCTGCTGCTCCCAATATCACAATTGGAGGCTCACCGGTGCCGGTAGGCCCTGATGGCCGTGCGGTGTACAAAATCACAGCATCAGGAGCAGGAAATCATTCTATTCCTGTAGTAGTGAAGTACACAAAACCTGATGGAACGGTAGATACTAAAACATTCCCAATCAACTACACAGTAGGAACTCCCGGCGGTGCGGCGGTAATGCTTGATAAGATGAACGTATTTTATAGAGGTGTTGATAATCCGGTTACCATTTCTTCAGGTACAGGATGGGATAAAACATCCGTTCGCATCAGTAGCGGAACTATTTCAAAATCCGGTGGACCTGGAAAATTCGTTGTAAAAGTTACCCAGCTGGGTAAAACCACCATCACAGTTACAGCCGACGGCAAATCAAGCCCATATGAATTCAGGGTAAAAGATGTTCCGGATCCGATTTTAATGGTAGGACCAAGTGAAGGTGGCCGGGTACAATCCGTAGTTTTTAAAAACCAAAGATTTGCTCGTGCAGAATTGAAAAATTTTGATTTCGATTATCATTATAACCTGGTAAGTGCAACCGTTTATTTTACAGGTGCTAACTTTAGCAATGTGCAGCAGGGTACTATCAGCGGCGGAAATATGGCTAATCTTGAGTCAATGCTTCAGAAATGTATTCCTGGTACTACCGTAATATTTGATAATGTAAAAGTGCAGGGGCCAGGCGGGCCGGTTAAATCAATTCCGGGAGCAGGGTTTGTCTTGTACTAATATAATTTAATCCTGAAAAGGATGAGCTTGAAAATAGATTTAAAAAGAAAACACATGAAAAAAATTATTGTAAAATGCTTTTTCGCTGCTCTTTGTGTAGGATTACTTAGCTATTCTGCTGAAGCACAAAAGCGTACAGTAAAAAAGAGGACCACTGCAAAAAAGACACAGTCTGATGCAAACCTCAACAGTAATCCTGTAGTGGTTGATACCGTAGTGGTTCCACCGGTACCCGTTGTGGATAGTTTGCCGATCGAATCGGTAAAAAAATCACTTCGCCCTAATGATGCGATTACACGCGACCTCGTTAAAGACAGAATGCCTTTACCTTATGAAAATATTCGTGAAGATGATGCGGTGTACAGGCAAAAGATCTGGCGTGAAATAGATACCCGCGAAAAAATGAACCTGCCATTCCGCTATTCAGCCAATGAGGATAATGGAAATCAACGATTCATTTCTATCTTGTTGAAAGCGATACAAGACGGGCCTGATAATGGTGGTGTTACTGCCTTCAGCGCTATTGATGACAGATTTACCACTCCCATGACAAAAGGAGAAATCGCTAAATTGATAGCCGGAGAACCTGTAACCGTTCCTATTTACGGACCAACAGGCGAAATCACTGGGTATAAAACCACTCCTCCCGAAGTAAACCTTGATTCTTTTTACAAATTCCGCGTAAAAGAAGAGGTTATCTTCGATAAAGAAAGCAGCAGATTGTTCTGGAGAATTCTGGGCATAGCACCTGTAAAAAATGTAATTACCAGCACAGGAGTAAATGTGGGCGAAACTGAATTGTTTTGGGTTTACTACCCCGACATGCGTCCGATCTTCGCTAAATACGAAGTTTATAATGGTAAAAATTATGGTGCAAGAATGAGTTGGGAAGAGCTTTTTGAAAGCCGCATGTTCTATGGCCGTATTGTAAAAAGCACACTCGATAATCCTTACGATCAAATGATTAAAGATCAGATGGGCTTCAAGGATAATAGCATTTTGCAATTACTTGAAGGAGAAAATATCAAAGAAAAAATATTTAATTACGAACAAAACCTTTGGAGTTACTAAACTCCGAAAATGATAAAAAAAAGGAAGTGGCCAGCTTCCTTTTTTTATTTATATCATGTGTGTTTTCTTTCAAAAGCACTTTTTTGGCGAATTTTTAAAAAACGAATCAGTTTTAAAACCTGCCCAGGAAACCTGCAAATCTATTTAAGAGTGGCTTTTAATACATTAAAGTCTCCGTCTATCGGGCAAGTTTGCTTCAATCCCAAAATATGTGAGATCAATGGGTATACGTGAATATTCTCAAAAGAAGCAATTTTTAAATGCTGTTTAAAGGCAGGCCCCCACGCATAAAAAGTTGCCTGCATTTCTTTCAGATCGTTATCATAACCATGATCACCTTTTGCTGACCGCCGGCCAAAAAAATTGAATACTTTACCGGCATCCGGAACTAATACTATATCCCCAATCCTCTTGAAACAATCATCTTTTTTGCCATAATGCCATTTGGCAGGCATGTGCTTTTTAAGATAGGGCGTATAGCGTTTTGCTTCCGCTTTTAATTTTTTGTAGGTTGGTTTTATATCCGATTTTTTGCGCGCATATAGTTGTACGATCGTTCCGGAAACTGCCATATTAAATAGAGTTGTATCAAGCGCCTGAGGCAGTAATATAGGATTTTGATAATCTGTATTTATCATACCATGATCAGACAGGAACACATAATTTACAGGTAGATTTAAACTGTCTATTGTTTGTGTCAATAGCTCAATTGCCTGATCCACCAATTGTACCGCCTCTCTTACAGAGTCTGACTCTGTGCCATGAGAATGCTCTTCATGATCTACCTGTGGGAAATAAACAGTAATAAAATGAGGCCTTTTGTCTTCCGGCAATTGAAGCCATTGTTTTATAACTTGTATTCTTCTTGTAATGGGAATCCTTTCATTATAACGATAATAATAAGTTGGCCTTACTCCCTGAATGTCGGCTTCTGAACCTACCCAATAAAATGATGCAGATATCATTTTTTGCTGTTCGGCTAATACCCATAGAGGAAGGCCGCCGTACCATGCGCCGTTGCCGGCAGATTTTGGATTGGTGTAGGTGTATTTTAATTTTCCATTATCTCCATAAAAACTATTGCCTACAATACCATGATGGGAAGGGTAAAGCCCTGTAACGATTGTATAATGGTTGGGAAAAGTGAGAGTGGGATAAGAAGGCTTCATAGATTCGGCAGATACACCGCTATCACGCATTTTTTTTAAGAAAACTGCATTGTATTTATCTGCGAGGTCATATCTGAAACCATCAGCCGATATGAGTATAACATAAGGTTTTGCTTGTTGCTCCTTTGAATTTGTGCGGCCTTCAAATATGACCTGGGTTGTATCCTGCGCATAAATTGAAGTGCTAAACCAAATAATGAACAGTAATGAAAAGCAGTGCTTAAAAAATTGATTCATCTTGAAAATTTTATTTCAAAGATACATGCTCCGTTTATGGCTTTTTATTTTTTAGGAAGCAAGCTCTTTTTCAAGTATTTTACAACGTCAATTTTAACTGCTAATGAAACAAGAGCTTGTATATCAGATAGCCCTTACTATGGTTCCCAATATTGGAGATGTGTTCGCAAAGTCGCTTGTAAATCATTTTGGAACCGCAGGTGCTGTCTTCACTGCCGGCAAGAAGGAATTGCAACAAATAGAAGGAATGGGAAAGATAAAGATCAATTCATTGCTTGCTTTTGATGATTTTGAAAAGGCCGAAGAAGAGATCCGGTTTCTTAGTAAACATAACATCAGGTCATTATTTATTACAGATGATGATTATCCCAAAAGATTACTTAATTGTTACGATAGTCCGGTATTATTATATTATAAAGGCACTGCTGATTTGAATACAGAAAAGATCGCAGCTTTGGTGGGTACCCGCAATCAATCGGAATACGGCAGAAGTATGTGTGAAAGGATTATTGAAGAATTGAGTGCAGAAGATGTACTTGTAGTGAGTGGGTTGGCATTTGGAATTGATACCATCGCGCATCGGGCTGCATTGAAATATGGCTTGCCTACAGTGGGCGTACTTGCTCACGGGCTTGATCGCATCTATCCATCCGAAAATAAATCGCTTGCGCGGCAAATGCTTTTACAAGGCGGGTTACTTACTGAATTTAAGAAGGATGTTATTCCCGATCGCCAAAATTTTCCTTCCAGAAACCGCATTGTTGCCGGAATGTCAGACTGTGTCATTGTTATTGAATCCGGTATTAAAGGAGGATCGCTTATTACTGCCGAGCTTGCAAATGGCTACAATAGGGATGTGTTTGCAGTGCCCGGCAAAACCACAGATACTAAAAGTGAAGGTTGTAATTATGCCATTAAAAATAATAAGGCTGCATTAATCACATCCGGTATTGATGTAATTCAAAATATGGGTTGGGAAAAAATTAAAAAGAAAAAACCAAAAATTCAGAGATCGCTTTTTATTGAACTTACTCCGGACGAGAAATGCCTGGTGAACATATTAAAAGATGAAGGGCCTATGCATATTGACGATCTTTATTTGAAAAGTAAATTGAATGGCAGCGCGGTGGCTCAGGCGCTCCTTATGCTTGAAATGAATGGTGTGGTAGCCACGTTACCGGGAAAGATATACGAGGTAAACTGATTTACTTCTGTATTTAAAAATTCTGTTTGACAGTTCAGATTACTTTTATTTTATCTTTGCACATGGCTACAATAAAGAACCAACCTGCAACCGATTTCGGTCAATTTACAGAAGGGCTTACTTTCGACGATGTGCTGCTGGTACCAGCTTACAGTGATGTATTACCGCGTGATGTGGATACTTCGGCGAAACTTTCAAAAAATATCACACTAAATATTCCTTTTTTAAGTGCTGCCATGGATACTGTTACAGAAGCAGAGCTTGCTATTTCATTAGCTCGGGAAGGTGGGCTGGGCATTTTGCATAAAAATATGACGATCGAAGAACAGGCGGCGCAGGTTCGTAAAGTGAAAAGAAGTGAAAGTGGCATGATCATCGACCCCATTACACTTGAAACAGATGCTACCATTGGTGAAGCATTGAATCTGATGAAAGAAAATAAAATTGGTGGCATCCCAATAGTTGATCATTCAGGCAAACTGCAGGGCATATTAAGCAACCGCGATCTGCGCTTTGAAGAAAACCTCAAAAAAAAGGTAAGAGAGGTAATGACGCATGAAAACCTGGTTACAGCACCAGAAGGTACCAATCTCGAAAAAGCACAGCTTATTTTGCGCAAGTACAAAATTGAAAAATTACCGGTAGTAAATAAAAAAGGTATTTTGAAAGGTTTGATCACTTACCGCGATATTCTAAAGATCCATAACCATCCACTTGCGACTAAAGATGGTTTTGGAAGATTGCTTGTAGGAGCAGGTGTAGGAATTACAAAAGACACAATGGATCGCGTGTATGCATTGCAACAGGTAGGCGTAGACGTAATTTGCCTTGATAGCGCTCACGGCCATACAAAAGGCGTTATCTCTGCTTTAAAAAAGATCAAAAAAGAATTTAAAGAACTCGATGTTATAGCAGGTAATATTGCCACGGGCGATGCAGGTAAAGCATTGATGGAAGCCGGTGCTGATGCAGTGAAAGTGGGCATTGGGCCGGGGTCTATATGCACTACGAGAGTAGTGGCCGGAACGGGAGTGCCGCAGATTACAGCGCTCATGGATGTGGCCAGGGCATTAAAAGGTTCATCAGTAGGTATAATAGCCGATGGCGGAATCCGGTATACCGGTGATGTGGTAAAAGCACTGGCTGCCGGTGCTGATAGTGTAATGATGGGAAGCATATTTGCAGGCACAGAAGAAAGCCCGGGTGAAACCATCATTTATGAGGGAAGAAAGTTTAAACAATATCGCGGTATGGGCTCGCTTGGCGCTATGGCGCAGGGAAGTAGTGACAGGTATTTCCAGGGACAGGAAAATGAAGTAAAGAAATATGTTCCTGAAGGAATTGAAGGCCGGATCGCTTATAAAGGCCATTTGCATGAAGTGGTTCACCAGTTTTCTGGCGGCCTGAGGGCAGGAATGGGATACTGCGGAGCAAAAGACCTTAAATCACTAAAAAAATCTAAGTTCATAAAAATTACAAATGCCGGCATCCGTGAAAGCCATGCGCACGACGTGGTCATCACCAAAGAAGCTCCTAATTACAGTCCATTTTAATTATTGATGTTTTGCTGCGATCCATAATGTTTATGAAATTAATTATGATTTTCCTGTTCATGATGATATCTTCACTTTCATTCGGACAGGATAGTTGCCGTGTGCGTGTAAGCCTTCTTACCTGCTCTCCGGGAGATGAGCTCTATTCCACCTTCGGGCATAGCGCTCTTCGTGTAACCGACAGTGTTAGTAATACAGATGTTGTATACAATTATGGCACTTTCAATTTTGATGAGCCCGGATTTTATTCAAAGTTTGTGCGTGGAAAATTGAAATATTTTGTTTCAACAGAAGATTTTTATTCTTTCGAAGCAAACTATAAATATGAAAACAGAAGTATTACCGAACAGGTTCTTGATCTTACTTGCGGGCAAAAACAAGCTGTTCAGCAATTCCTGACATGGAACCTAATGCCCCAAAACAGGTATTACAAATACGATTTTACATTTGATAATTGTACTACAAGATTATGGGATCTGCTTGAAACAGTTTCGGATTCATCAGTTAAATCCAACGCTGAAAATCGCGATCATTCTACCTTCAGAGATGCTATTCATGAATACCTGGATAAAAATCATAAATCATGGGACAAACTGGGAATTGATATTTTATTGGGAAGCAGGCTGGATAAAGAAATGACTTACAGGCAAACTCTGTTTCTGCCTGATAATCTCATGAAAGCCTTTGACAGCGCTACTTTAAATGGAATACCATTGGTAAATGAAAAAGATATAATCCTGAAAAAAACTTATGTTCCTGAGGATAAGAACAATATCAATAATCCATTATTTATCTTTTCCTGCCTTTTTGTTTTGATCGCCTTCCTTAGTTTCTCTAATAGTGATTTCACTAAGCGAACGCTTGCTTCTTTCGATTCGCTTTTATTTTTCCTTTTTGGCCTGATTGGATTGCTCTTAATTTTTATGTGGGTAGGAACGGACCATTACATGACCAGGGATAATTATAATTTATTATGGGCATGGCCACCGCATCTGGTTCTTGCTTTCTTCCTGCATAAAAGAAAAGGATGGGTAAGAGTTTATTTGCTGATTTACGCTTTAGCAGGTTTATTGTTGCTTGGAGTGTGGTATTTTTTGCCCCAGGAAATGAATATGGCGCTGATCCCCTTAATTGGTATCCTTATTTTTAGAAGCTTTTTGTATATTTCAGGTAAAAGAAGATAATGCCTGATATATTATTCAAAGAAAAGAAGATCCGCTATGCTGTTTTTGGCGAGGGCAATGCTGTACTTCTGCTGCATGGATTTGGAGAGAACGGAAGGGTGTGGAAAAATCAAATCGAACATTTACAATCGCATTTTAAGATTGTTGTGCCTGACCTTCCCGGTAGTGGCAATAGCGAGCCTTTACAAGGCGAGCCAACACTTGACGATTTTGCAGATGCGATAGAAAAGATCATGCAGCAGGAAAGTCCTGGCAATAAATATTCAGTGTTTGGCCACAGTATGGGCGGATACACAACCATGGCATTTGTTGAAAAGTACACCGATCAATTAAATTCTTTTGGCCTCGTTCATTCATCCGCTTTTGCAGATATTGATGAAAAGAAAGAAATCCGCAAAAAAGGAATTTCTTTTATCGAAAAGAATGGCGGCGCTGCATTTTTAAAAACGGTAATTCCGAATTTGTTTTCGGATGAAAGCAAAAAGGCTCATCCGGAATTTGTTGAAGACCTTACTTCTCTTACTAAAGAAATTACAGACAATACTCTTATTCAATATTACCAGGCAATGATAAAAAGACCAGACAGGTCAAGCCTATTAAGAAACACCAAACTTCCTGTGCTGTTTATTATTGGAAAGCATGATTCAACAATTCCACTGGATATTTCTTTGAAACAGAGCCATTTACCATCGATATCGTCGGTAAATATTCTCGATCATTCCGGACACCTTGGTATGTGGGAAGAAGCAGAGGCTACCAATAAGGCAATTCAGGCATTTTTAACTATGGTAGTTACCCTAAAATAATTTTTTCAGTACAGCTTCCAATTCCCATTATTTTTATCGAATTTTAATGTTCGGATTTTTTTTACCCACTTCTGACGCATGAAAAAACTGCTGATTTTTATTATAATTACACTATTAACCACGCCTTTATTTGCCAAGCATATCATCGGCGGTGAAATGTATTATCAATATCTCGGTAAAGGCGTGGAAAATAATACATCCAAATACAGGATTGTATTGAAATTATTTCGCGATCAGAATTCACCACCGGATGCAGCCGCCATGCCGGGCAATGTTTACATCGGGATCTTTAGCAATGACGATAAAAAGCAATATCCCATGCAGAATGGATATTATGATGTAATCAGAATGAACGAAACAGATGTAGATGTAAATCCATTACCAAAGTGCATTACATCTCCACCTCTGTTAAATTATCATGTCGCGCGGTTTGTACTTGAAGTTGAATTGCCGGATAATCAAACCGGCTATACGGCTGCGTATCAAACCTGTTGCCGCGTATCTCCTATTGAAAATATTTATAACCAAAACGGAAATTCGGCGGGCAGTACTTTCAGTTGCTCTATACCACCTACACCCGATTCCAGTCCTGAATTTTCTACCAGCATAGATGCTATTTGCGGTGGTAAACCATTCACTCTAAAATTTGATGCCAAAGACCCTGATAATGATTCGTTGGTTTATAGCTTTACAGAAGCTTACGATGGTGGCGATCAAAGAAATGCCACCAATGTAAATCCCAACCCTCCGCCCTATAATTCTGTGTTTTATCAGGATGGTTATAGTTCAGGACAACCGCTCGGCCCCAACGCCCATATTGATCCTAAAACAGGAATTATATCCGGGATTGCCCCGCCTGTAGGCAGATATGTGGTGGCTGTATCGGTAACTTCCTATCGTAAAGGTGTAATGCTAAGCACTCATATGAAGGATTTTATAGTGAATGTTACCAATTGCGATTTTGCGGGTGCAAGATTAGACCCCAAACCTGTAAGTTGTGATGGCTTTTCTGTTTCTTTTTCAAACGATGATTTTTCTCCCTTAAATAAAACTTTTTATTGGGAATTTGGCGATCCCTCTACTGGAAAGCTTGATACATCTACGCTTGCTACTCCGGTACATGTTTATTCGGATACAGGCGTATTTGTTTACAAGCTTGTTGTAAACAGGGGTGATGAATGCTCGGATTCTGCAATACAAACCGTGAAAGTTTATCCCGGCTTCAAACCTGATTTTTCAATCGATGGCAAGTGTATTAATTCGCCTGTTTTCTTTACTGATAAATCCTTTACCAAATATGGAAGCATTAATTCGTGGAAGTGGGATTTTGGTGTAAGCAGCACAAAAGCTGATACATCAGCTTTAAAGAATGCTCAATATACTTTTGTAACTCCCGGCAGTTATCCTGTAAGCCTTACCATTACTTCCACTAAAGGGTGTGTAGGCTCTTTTATTGATACCCTGAAAGTATTAGAAAAGCCACCGTTTTCTATCACTAATGATACATTAATCTGCGACATCGACACACTGCAACTGCATGCATCCGGAAGCGGGTCAGTATCGTGGTCGCCGGCTTATAACATAAGCAATGTGAATAGCTTTAATCCTAAAGTGAGCCCCAAAAAAACAACCACCTATTATGCTTATTATTCAGAAAGCAGAGGATGCAATGCTGTTGATTCTGTAGTTGTAAATGTAGTTGACAAAGTTGACCTTCAAATGCCTGCTGATACAACTATTTGTCTTACTGATTCGATTCCACTTACGGTAAGAAGTAATGGCCTGCACTATCGTTGGTCGCCTTCCGTTTTTATTTCAAATGATACTACAAAAAATCCCATAGTATTTCCACAAGCAACTACCAGTTATCAGGTAACTGCTTCCATTGGAAAATGCTTTACGGCCAAAAGTGTAAATGTTACCACAGTACCCTATCCATCGGCCCTCACCATTGGTGATACCGGAATATGTATTCATCAAAGCATCCAACTGCAGGCGTTTGGGGGAAGCATTTACAAATGGACACCAGCAGTATTTTTGTCAAGCGATGAAATATCAAATCCTGTAGCATCGCCCACCCGCACCATTCAATACGTAGTGCAGGTAAATGATATTCTCGGTTGTCCTAAACCAGGCTTCGATACTGTGATTATTACAGTGGATGAACCTTTGGTAGATGCGGGTCCTTCTGATACGGCTATCGTGATCAATCAGCCACTGCAATTATTTGCATCAGGTACTGCCGAATATTTTACCTGGTCGCCTCCCACAGGATTGAATGATCCTGATATTCAAAATCCGGTCGCTTTGCTTTCAGAAGATCAGCGCTATATTGTAAATATCATCACTGCTGCAGGTTGCACTGCATCTGATACAATAAATGTGAAAGTGTTTAAGATGAAACCGGGCTTTTATGTGCCAAACGCTTTTACGCCAAACAATGATGGATTAAATGACGTATTTAAACCAATAGCGGTTGGAATGAAAACAATTAATTATTTTAGGGTTTATAATCGAAACGGAATCCTCATTTTTTCTACAGATAATTTTAAAGATGCATGGGATGGTTCTTTCAAAGGTTCGCCACAGGATGCAGATACATTTGTGTGGACGGCCCGTGGCATTGATTATTTAGGGAATCTTGTTTCAGAAAAAGGATCAGTTACATTGATCCGGTAATCCTTTGAAAAGCACTTTTAATCCATTTTTTTAAAAAGGAAAATAAAATTACTCATAGCATTAAACAGATGCCATGTGGAAAAAGTTTATCAGTGATTATCTCACATTTACCAAAAAAGACAGAGCAGGAATATATGGCTTGCTATTTCTAATAGGGGCTTCTCTAATAATTCCGATGTTTTTTAATGGGGATGATAATATTGCAAAAGGTGATCCTGAAGTTGAAAATCAAATAAAGGCCCTTCAGATTAAGGATGAGGAATCAACCAAAAATTTTTCGGATAACAAATCTTCCTTTGGATCATCATCGCGAATAGAGTTATTTTATTTTGATCCGAACACAAACACTCTTGAAGATTGGAAACGGCTCGGCCTGAAAGAAAAAACTGCACAAACCATTTTAAATTATATTTCCAAAGGCGGCAAATTCAAATCGCCCTCCGACTTGAAGAAAATCTATGGGCTATCAGCAGTGGATGCCGAAAGATTAATTCCTTTTGTACGAATCAGCCAGATTAAAAAAGAATTTTCAGCGTCGCAAATTCCAAAAACGGAATATACGTTGGTTCCGACAAAGAAAGTGTTTGAAAAAATAGATATTAATACAGCCGATACAACCATGTTTCAATCGTTGCCCGGCATCGGTAGCAGGTTGGCTGTGCGCATTGTAAACTTCAGAAATAAGCTGGGTGGATTTGTTTCGATAGATCAGGTGGGTGAAACTTATTTTTTGCCTGATACTACTTTTCAAAAAATTAAACCTTATTTATTTTCAAATAATTTTAATCCTCGGGTGATAAATATTAATACTTCCGACATTGAAATTTTAAAAGCACATCCATACATCAGTTACAAAATTGCCAATGCAATTATTCAATATAGAAAACAACATAGCGGTTTTAAAAACCTGGAAGAATTAAGAAGGGTACATTTGATAAATGATTCCATTTATACTAAAATGGCGCCATACCTTACTTTGGAATAACATTTAGCAGCTTTTATAGTTGAGGCCGCGCATTAATAAGTATATTGCGATTCTCAAAAATATATAGATGGATTTTTCAAAAAGTGAGCTAACCAGGCAAGTAGAACAGACCGCAAGAGATTTTGCAGAAAAAAATATCAGGCCACATATTATGGAATGGGATGAAAGCCAGGAATTTCCGGTGCACATTTTTAAAGAAATGGGAAAACTCGGTTTAATGGGTATTCTGGTGCCTGAAAGATATGGCGGTTCGGGGATGGGTTATTATGAATATAGCGCGGCCATTCAGGAAATAGCTAAGGTTGATGGTTCGATAGGCCTTTCGCTTGCCGCACACAACTCGCTTTGCACTGGCCACATAATGCTATTTGGAAATGAACAGCAAAAGGAAACTTATTTACCCAAATTGGCTACTGCCGAATACATTGGAGCATGGGGACTTACTGAGCCCGGCACAGGAAGTGACGCCGGAAATATGCAGTGTGTGGCTGTAAAAGAGGGTGATGATTGGGTGATTAATGGAACTAAAACATGGATTACACATGGAAAAAGTGGCGATGTAGCTGTGGTGATTTGCCGTACCGGCGAACCACGTACGCGAAATAATTCAACTGCTTTTATAATTCCGAGAGGTACCAAAGGCTTTAAAGCAGGAAAAAAAGAAAATAAACTCGGCATGCGGGCAAGCGAAACCGCTGAAATGATATTTGAGGACTGCCGTATCCCCGATAGTGCCAGAATGGGTGAAGTAGGGGAAGGTTTTGTGCAGGCAATGAAAGTACTTGACGGCGGCAGAATTTCAATTGCAGCACTTGCGCTTGGTATTGCCAAAGGCGCGTATGAAGCTTCTAAAAATTATGCGAAAGAACGTCAACAGTTTGGAAAACCTATCGCTGATTTTCAGGGAATCTCATTTAAGATTGCTGATATGGCCACCGAGATCAGGGCTGCTGAATTATTGATAGACCAGGCTTGTTTTATAAAAATGAATGGACAAAGTGTGACAGAATCTTCGGCTATCGCTAAATATTATGCAAGTGAAATATCGGTAAAAATCTCCACAGACGCAGTTCAGATATTTGGAGGATATGGCTACACCAAAGATTTTCCGGTAGAAAAATTTTATCGCGATAGTAAGTTGTGTACCATCGGGGAGGGAACCAGTGAAATTCAAAAAATCGTAATAGCGCGGGAAGTTTTAAAAGATTGAGAGTATAACTTCTATTGAATCAATTTACCGCATGATTAAGATTGATGCATTTGATTTACTTTTCTGATAATGTGCAAGTCCACCGGTTGCCGGGAATATTCGGAAAAACCAATAAATATTTATTGGGCCTGTCTATTTTTTCTGCTTTACCCTTATCAAAATATCCTCCGGTAAATAACAGGTTGCCATTTTTGTCAACCTTAAATTTTCCCTGGCTTGGCTTTTTAAAGCCCAAATATTTATAGGTCCCATCTTTTGAGATAATGAATGATCCACGTTGGATATATTCATAAAATCCATTGCGGTATACACTTGAAACGCAAATATACTTTCCGTATTTAAGAGGTGATGGGTTACTTTGTGCTTGCAAGCCAAAGGTTACGAAAAAAATGAGGACAGCCGTTTTGATCAATCGTTTTTTCATATAACAGTAAATATTTTTTTATTAATTAATAAACTTAAATTGTTTTTTACAAATCCTCCAAAAAATAATTTACTTCAAATGTTCTATGATAAGGCACGAATTTATTATTTGAGCCGATAGCAAACATCCTCAAAAGCACTTTTATCCTGATTTTTTAAAAACAGGGTATGAGTATTTGGTATGGGGCTATTTAGATCACCAATCACCCGATCATATTATTTACTTACTGATCACTTTCAACTCTGTACGGCGGTTCATAGCTCTTCCTTCATCTGTGTTATTATCAGCGATTGGATCTGATTCGCCCATGCCTTTGGAAGAAAGCCGTGATTTGTTGATGCCTTTGCTTACCAGGTAGTTAACCACCGAAAGTGCGCGTCCATTACTTAACTGAAGGTTGTCGGCTTCAGAGCCTACGTCATCAGTATATCCAATAATTTCAATTTTCATGGTTGGGTTTTCTGTCAACAATTCAAATACACGGTCCAATTCATTTATGGAAGGTGGTTTTAATGCAGTTTCTTTTGTGTCAAAAAACACATTTTTAAGAATTACCGACGCGTTGGTTTCAATAGGCGATAAAGGTATATTGGCTGTAAAAGACGAATCAGTTGAATTATCCGGGATGTTATAATTTTCAGAATAAAATAAATATCCTTTTCTTTTTACAGTAAATGCATAGTCTTTTCCAACGGGCAGGGTTACTAAAAATTCGCCATGCTCATTTGTTTGGATTTTGCTTACTTCTTTTCCTGTTTCCAGATCGGTGAGTAATACTGCCGAAGGTAATCCGTCAAGCGTATTTTTATCATACACTCTTCCATTTACCCAAAGGGTTTTTAATGGTCTCACGTCTTTTGGTAATTCAAATGTATAAATGTCCAGTCCTCCTTTGCTGTCACTTCTGTCGCTGGCATAATAAGCTGTTTTTCCATCAGAGGAAACAAATAAACTTCCTTCATCATCTATCGTGTTTATGGGGTATCCGAGATTAAGGGGTTTTGACCATTTATCATCTGAAGTTTTTTTGCTTACAAACAGATCTGCATTTTGACTATATCCTTTATGCCCGGTGCTGTTAAAATAAAGTGTTTGATTATCTGCATGTATGAATGGTGTACTTTCATCGCCTGAAGTATTTATTTCTGGACCGAGGTTATATGCTTCGCTCCAGCTACCATCATCATTGCGATGGCAAACCCAAATATCATTTCCACCAAAACCTCCCGGCACATTGCTGCTGAAATATAGGTCACGTTTATCCGGGGAAAGAGATGGCGTCGATTCCCAAAATTCTGAATTCACTTTAGGGCCAAGGTTTTGCGGTTTGCTCCAACCTTTTTTCGTCAGATATGAAATGTAAAGATCACAGCTTCCTAATCCTTCAGGAAAATTACAACCGGTAAAGATGAGCCAGGTGCCATCCTGCGAAATGTTTTGCGCCCCTTCGTTGTAATTCGGACTGTTGATATTTCCCGGTAAGGGAATTGCCTTGCACCAAACTCCATTTACAAGCTCGCTTTGATAGAAATCTTCATTGTTTCCAATGCGCCTTGTAAAAATGAGTTTCTTTCCGTCTATGGTTACTGAAGGAAAATATTCCAGATCTTTACTGTTGACACTATCACCAAGATTAACAGGTTCAAACACATATTGTTTATCCTGTTTCTTCGACATTTCTACAGCAAATTCGTAAGTGCCTTTTCTGAATTCGCCTGATTTCCGGCTTCTCTCATTAAGATCGGAAATTGCAAGAAACTTTTCTGCTGCATGCAATGCATCATCAAATCTTCCGCTGCCTGCGAGATTAATTGAATAGGGTAGTAAGTAATATTTGGAATAGACTGAATCCAATGTATATGCCTTTTCAAAAGTGGAAACTGCTTTAGGGTAATCTTTTATCTGTCCGTAAACACCTGCGAGAGAAAGATAAGCATCTACAAATTTGGGATCCAATTTTAGAGCTTCATCAAGCAAATTGACAGCAGAACGATAGTTACCATTTTGTGCCTGTTCGTAAGCCTGGTTAAACAATCCAGATGCGTTTTTATTGACTTTTTCCGGGCTGTACCATTGGGCATTCGTTACGTAAAATATGGATAGCAAAAAAAATAGCAAAATCGTTTTTCTCATGATAGTTTTCTATTAAACGAATATAACCATGGCTAGTGAAAAGGCATGTTAAGTTTATTTGACTTGATGCAAGATTCGCATATATAGATTAAATGGATAGATCGTAAAGATAAATTTGGAAATTTCATCATATTTTTTTTTCTTACATAAAAAATAATTTTTATGAGAAAAACGTAATTGGTTTTCACGGCGGTATTTTTATTAAATATCAGCCTTTTTGCGACCCCTTCATCTGTTGAAGAATGTACAGCTACTGAATGCTCCACAGTAACTAATCAATCAACCGGAGAGTCAATTACAGTCAGTTGCACAAAACGTGGACCTGATTGCCAAACTGCCCAAGCCATGCCTATTTTATGTGCAGACGCAGCGGCAAAAAAAGCTGCAAAATTAATTATGAGCCCTCCGGAAAATCCATAATTCCAAACACAAATAATTGTTTTTTTTTAAAAATTGTATGAAAATTATTTTGCTAACCTTTTTTTTGTTATTTAATCTTTCAAATGTCTTTTCCCAGGATAGTATTGCTGAATACCAGGCATTATATTCGGGTCAGGTGAACGTAACAGGTGGAAAAATTGACGATCAATATGCTCAATTAGTTTTCACGCCTTCAAAATCAGTATGGTATCAGCTTCCAGCCAATGTGGAAGGCATTAAAAAAGACACTACTATTCAAACTAACCTGAATGGAAGGTACTCTAACACCACTTTTTATTCTATTCACAATAAGAAGAATGGAGGATTTGTATACAAAAACTTTAAAGAATCATTATTGGTTTTCGAATACAAAACCATTTTTATTAAGCAAAAAGGTCAGGACTATTTTTATTCAGATTCACTTCATCCAATGGTATGGAAGCTTGAATCCGAAAAGAAATTGTTGGTGGGTAAAGAATGTTTTAAAGCTGAAACTGATTTTAGAGGAAGGCATTATACTGCCTGGTATGCTCCATCCATTCCAGTGCCCAACGGACCCTGGAAGTTTGGCGGGCTCCCCGGTTTGATTCTTGAAATTTATGAAACAGGCACTAGATCTATCTATTGGAAAATGGTTTCATTAGATCCCACTAATCAGGAAATTCCTTCCACTCCTTCTTACTCATTAAATTTTCCTGGCTTCAAACAGATGTATAGGAAAGGTGTTCGATCTTATATTGAAGCAACTGAAGGCTCAGATTCTGTAGATCCAAATTGTCCCACCTGCACTCCGAAAGTAAAAGTTCAGACAATTGAAAATTTGTTTTAAACTGTTTTTTCTTTTTATCCTTTATTTTAGCCGCGTTTCTGCGCAGGATACATTAAAAATTACAGGAACAGTGAGTAATCCGTTAGCCGAGAAACTAGCTGGTGCTTCAGTACTTTTGTATGATAAAGATAGCGGCAATATTCTCTCATTTGCTGTTTCAGATGACAAAGGTAAGTATCTGATCAGCTATCCTTCTCGTTCTAAAATTTACTACCTGAAAGTGAATATGCTTGGTTATGAATCTCAGGCAAAATCTGTAGTAATAAAGGATTCTTATAACCTTGTTGAAAATTTTATTCTGCAAAGTTCCCATAAGATTTTGGATAGTATAGTGATAAAAGATGAAAGAAGTGTAAAATTCCGGAAAGATACTTTGGAATACATTGCAGACAGCTTTAAAACTGTAAATACAAGAAAAATAGGGGATTTATTAAAGTCAATTGATGGATTTTCCGTGGATAATAATGGTAAAATTACTTACCGGGGAAGGGAAATTTCGGCGTTACTGTTCAACGGAGACGATATTGGTGGCAACCTATATGGACTTATAAGTAAAAATCTTACGTCGGATATTGTAGAAAAAATACAGGTATTTGAAAACTATCAAAAGAACCGAATTCTTAGTCAGGTGATTAAGTCAGATGATGTTGCAGTCAATTTAAAATTAAAAAAAAATATTACAGGCAATTTGAATGGTAGCGCATCAATCGGGCTTTCTCCCCGTGGGAAAGGCGCTTTAGATTATAACGCTATATATTATAAGCCTTCGTTTCAATATATTCAAATATTCAATGCCAATACCATTGGAAATTATGCAGGTTCATCGCTTTCTTCTGAAAATACTGAAATCAAAAAAAAAGGGATTTTAAGTGAGCCTGCGCAACACTTATATAATATAGCCACTCCGTCACTTCCCCAAAATTATATTTATAATAACCGGGATATTGTTGTTGCTCCGTTTTTAAATTTTAGAATTAATGGAGGGCAAAAAATAAAAATGCGTTTTGCCGGGTTTACGGGATTCGAAAAAAGAAATTCGAACTTCTTTATACGGGAAATTATTAATGAACAAAAGAAGTGGGAGATAGATCGTGCGCAGGAAATGAATTTAAATTCTAAATGGGTTCGCGGAGATTTGGAATGGATTTTTGATAATGGAAAAAGAATGGCAGGTAATTTAAAAGTCAATACGTTTTATCCTAAAACTAATTCAAACTTTGAAGAGATTTCTTCAATCGCCTTTAACGATACACTTTGGGATAAGGCCAATAATTATCAGAAATTATTTGATATAACATTTAATACCGCTTATCGTGTAGGAACGGGAAAAGTTCTGAAGTTAAACTCGTCAATACTCACTTCGCGACAGCAAACATTTTCTAATTTCTACACAATAAGATTTAATGGTTTCTTTGGATTATTGGGAGAACAAGAGTACGAACAAAGATTAGAGAACAAGAGTAAAATCTATTTGTTCGATCTGGATTTCTTACAAAACATAGAAGGCTCACAATTTAATGCTGGCATTAAATTGCGAAGAAATGATTATTTTATTTTACAAAATATTCAACTGGCTGGTAATTCAAATTTATTTTCAATTAACAGAAACGTGATTGGAAACAAATTCAGTTTTTATGGTTCAGTCAATAAAAATCTGTCTTTGAAATCGAGTATTCAATTATATGTGAATCCAGGAATTTCTAACATGTATGTTTCTAATAAAATTTCAACGAGCATCTTAGATTATAATGTTGCATTGGATTATACTTATAAATATAAACCCTTTTCCAGTTTTTCTTTAAGTTTTAAAACAAATCAGGAATTATCTGATTTTAAATATTTTACTAATGATTCACTTTTGACTTCAAGAGCGATCTATGTTTCATCAAGAGTTATCAGGCCTATAAATTATATTGGATTTGAAAGTGGGGTAAATAAATTTAATTTGCTACGGAATATGTCTTTTTCATTTTCGGGATGGATTAAAGTTTATGGTATGGATTATTTACCTGCGATTAATGGTAAACCTGAGTATTCTTTGATTACTTATACTCCTGTCGAAAATGAAATGGAATTTGGTCTTACATCAAGTTTGAGATCTTATGTACCCTTTATTAAATCTACCTTAGGATTTACTGCATTTTTTCAGAAAAATTTTTCGGATGAAGTATTGAATGATCAAGTGGTAAATAACCGGTATTCAAATTTTAGCTTCATTTTTAATTATATTTCGCAATTTAAATTACCTATCAAATTTGAAGTGAACCCAGTTTTAAACTATAGTGCTATTAATCAGTTTAGTAAAGACGGAACAAATTTGAAATTTGAAAATTTATCATTTATTACAAAAATTGCATTGACTTATCAGGTTAACCCAGAATTCTATGCAGGATTTTTATTAAAATGGTATGCTCAAGGCATTAATAATTTTTTAGTATCTGATTTTAATAGCAAGTACATCATCAATAAGAAATGGTCAGCAGATCTCGTAATTCTCAATTTATTCAATAACAGATCTTTTAATTATAAACAAATTGGTAGTTATTTTACGAGTACGAGTAAATATCAAATCATAAATAGAACGGCAATATTCTCAATTAATTATTCTTTTTAATCAGGCTTTTTTTAAAATTATTAAGGCACGCCAATATATTTATGGACCTGCATGGATAAACGCCATTGTGGGTTTTCTTTAATAAAATCAACTATTAATGGAACCATTTTGTCGGATTGATCCCATTCAGGTTGTAAAAAAAGTTTACAATCTGCTGCAACCAAGGCAGCATATTTTTTCGCCCATTGAAAATCAGATTTATTGTAAACCACTATTTTCAATTCATTTGCAAGTTTTAAAACCTGTGGTACCGGCTGTTTAAATTTTTTGGGAGAAAGGCAAACCCAATCAAAAGATCCGGTAAGTTCATGTGCGCCGCTGGTTTCGATATTGATTTCAAAACCTGCATTTTTTAAAGCTGCGGTAAGATCAGTCAGATCGTAAAGTGTCGGTTCTCCTCCGGTGATCACTGCCAGTCTTCCGGGAAATGAGGCAGCCTCTTTCACAATTTGATGAATAGGAATGTAAGGATGAGCGCCTGCATTCCAGCTTTCTTTAACATCACACCAAAAGCATTCAACATCACATCCGCCCAATCTTATAAAATATGCCGCACGGCCCTGGTGAGCGCCTTCCCCCTGAAGCGTATAGAATTGCTCCATCACCGGAAGTGCTGTGGAAGATGTTGTTTGTTGCTCGTCTGCTTTCAATTCTGATTATTGTTTAATCTTGCCTGGCAGGTATTTTTTAATAGTGCTGCAATTGTCATGGGTCCAACGCCGCCGGGCACCGGTGTAATGAAACTGCATTTCTGGTTTACATTTTCAAAATCAACATCGCCCGCCAACTTATAACCTTTTGCTGATTTTGCATCGTCAACTCTGTTAATTCCAACATCAATTACAACTGCATTTCCTTTAACCATTGATGATGTGATAAAGCCGGGTTTTCCAATGGCAGCGATCAGAATATCTGCATTTTTACACACTTTTTCGAGATCCTGTGTGCGGCTGTGTGCAAGCGTTACTGTTGCATTTCCAAATTCATTATTGCGACTTAACAGAATGCTGATGGGTGTTCCTACATTATTACTTCTTCCGACCACTACTACGTTCTTTCCATTCACTTCAATTCCATAATGTTTCAGCAGCAAAAGAATACCCAAAGGGGTAGCCGAAATAAAGCCCGGCAAGCCAAGTACCATATTGCCAATATTTATCGGATGAAAGCCATCAACATCTTTAGCAGGATCGATAGTAAGGATCACTTTTTTTTCTGAAATGTGCTTAGGCAGTGGAACCTGAACCAGAATTCCATCCACATCGGGCCGGTTGTTCAACTCCTTTATCATTTCCAGCAGCTCATTCTCAGAAATCGTACTATCGTATTTCAAAAATGTAGAAGTTATTCCGATCGTATTACAGTTTTTGATCTTTGAATTTACATAGGTATGGCTGGCAGGATCATCACCTACTAAAATTGCCACCAGGTGAGGAGGTCTATTCCCGCTTTTTGTAAACGATTCGATCTTTATTTTTAATTCATCTTTAATGGCCTGGGCGGCTATTTTTCCATCTAACAATTTCATGCCGCAAAATTAAAGATGTTATGCAGTTTAAATAAATTATATTGCTACTGCGCTCCCAACTACCAAAATCTGCTGCATCTTGAAATATCTTTCAATTATATTATTGAATCTTATCGCAGTTTCTTTGCAAGGGCAAACATTCCGAAACGCAGTTTCTGCCCGCTGGCTGGGTTTGCCGGCTTATTCTCAATTTCAAAACGATGTTTTTTCTTTTTCGGCCAATAGCGCTGCCATTGCCGGATTAACAGATTTTACTGCTGGCGTATTTGGTGAGAATCGATTTCTAAGCGAGATCAATCTTTTTAAAGCAAGCATGGCCTTTCCTTCCGTCCATGGAAATTTTGGGGTACAGGTCGATTATTTTGGCTTTGAACAATACAACGAATCACAGATCGGTTTTTCTTATGCGCGGGATCTTGGAACCAAAGTGGCTGTTGGCGCTACATTTAATTATTATAACGCACGGGTGTCAGCTATTTCGAGCAATTCGACCGTCACTTTCAATGCAGGCATAATCTGGCAACCAGCAGAAAAGATCACTGCCGGACTGTCAGCTTCAAATCCAATAGGCGGGTATTTATCTAAGAGTGGTAATGAAAAATTGCCATTCAGTTATCAATTGGGAATGGGATACGAACCATCCCGGCAAATCCTTCTTTCCGCTATAATGGAATATGCTGAAAACTTACCGCTTAACGTTACTGCAGCCTTTGTTTTTAAATATGAAAATAAGTTTTTTGCTCGCGGTGGCATGCAAAGCCTGAACACTTCTCCTTTCGCATCCGCAGGAATTGCTTTTGATAAATTTCGTATAGACCTTTCTGTTAGTCATCACCCATATCTGGGTTTAAGTCCGGGAGTGACCATCATTTATCAAAATAAAAAATGATGCACATTTATAAGACCATAGCCTGTTCACTGTTTTTTTTCGTGTCGCTAAGCGCGATGGCCCAGGAACCTATCGAGCCCGTAATTTCTGAAGAAATTAAAAATCAATTGGAAAATATGACAGAAGAAAACGAGGATGTAGCTCCGGATGATGACAGTTATTTTCAGGCAATTGAATTCTATTTGAGGCATCCCATTAATTTAAATAATGTATATCGGGAACAATTAATGGAGTTGAGGATTTTATCAGAAATGCAGATTTCAAATTTTATGATTTACAGAAAGCTGTTTGGCAATCTTGTTAGTATTTACGAATTGCAGGCAATTCCTGGATGGGATATCACAACCATAAAAAAATTGCTTCCCTTTATAAAAGTGTCGGTCTCCGAAACTTTAAACACTTTTCGCAACCGTTTGAAAAATGGCGAACATACCATGTTGATAAGGCATGCCATTGTGCTCGAAAAATCTGAAGGATTTTTACGCGATCAGGGAGCGGGAATGAGTTATTATGCAGGTGACAGAAATAAAATTTTGCTGAGGTATAAATACCAATTCAAAAATCAACTCCAATATGGTATCACTACAGAAAAGGATGCAGGAGAACAGTTTTTAAAAAACAGACAAAAAAGTGGCTTTGACTTTTATTCGGCTCATTTTTTTATGCGCGATATGGGTAAAATAAAAGTACTGGCGCTGGGTGATTTTGTTGTCAATTTTGGCCAGGGGCTCATTCAATGGCAAGGGTTGACTTTTGGAAAAGGGCCGGAAACTATTCAAATTAAAAGACAGGCCGAAACGATCAGGCCTTATAATTCTGCCGGTGAAATTGTATTTAACAGAGGGATTGGTATTACACTCGAAACAAAACAATGGCGATCAACCGTGTATGCGAGTTCGAGAAAAATAGATGGCAGATTTGAACCAGGTGGAAATGAAATTTTGATTAGCTCAATGCCATTAACAGGTTATCATCGAACCCCTACAGAAAATGCAGGTAAAAATGTATTGGGATTGTTTAATCTTGGAGGAAATATTGAATACAATAATGAAAAATTACATGTTGGATTTAATACCGTTCAGTATTTTTTTGATTATCCGGTAGCCCCAAAGGAGCCCTTATATCAACTTTATAATTTCAGCGGCAAACGATTGTCCGGTTATTCTTTAGACGCCGGTTATACCTTTAAAAATGTTCATTTATTTGGTGAAACAGCAATGGATATGGATTTAAATAAAGCTATCATAATTGGTGCCGCCTATAGCGCAAGCAACCAGATTGAGGTCAATATTCTTCATCGTTCGTTTTCACCAAAATACCAGTCGTTATATGCGAATGCGTTTTCTGAATCGTCGGGAACAATTAATGAAACAGGTACTTTTGTTGGAATGGTAATAAGGCCTGCAACGAAAATAAAAATAAGTGGATATGCAGATGTGTTCAGTTTTTCCTGGTTGAAATATCGGGTTGATGCACCATCAAAAGGTTATGAATACATGGTGGAAGCAGCACTCAAAACCGATAAAAATAACGACTTATATGTGAGATATCGCTTGAAAAGCAAAGGGCTTAATACTAAATCGCCAAACGTGCTTAACGAGGTTGAAAATTATAAAAAGCAAAATATCAGGTTACATTTTAATGTAAAACTCAGTCAAAATTTCAATTTCAGGGCGCGTGGTGAAATGGCCTGGTTTGACCATCCGGGCCAGGATATAAGTTCGGGATTTATGATCTATTCCGATTTGTTGTATAAACCCATTCAGAAAAAATGGTCGGCAAATACAAGGATAGCATTCTTTTCTACCGATAGCTATGATAGCAGATTATATGCTTTTGAAAATGATGTATTATACAGCTATTCTATTCCCGTATTTTCGGGTAAGGGTATCCGTTATTACCTCAATGTAAAATACAAATATAGCAGCAAGCTCACACTATGGATGCGCATAGCTCAAAGTTATTATCCCAACCAGGAGTTTATCAGCAGCGGCCTCGATAAAATTCAGGGAAATAAGAAGACGGAGATCAAAACGCAATTATTGTGGACATTATGAAAAGATCACCTTAGCCGGTTACTTTCACGGATAATTTTCGCATCATGATAAATTCCTTTTACGGCAAGTATCAATAATACAATGATGACAGGATGCAGGATACTTCCCAATGCAAAATTTCCTGTGTCTTGTTTATTGATCTCACGTATGTATAAAAATATTACCAGGCATTCTACAAGAATACATACAATCACCAATCGTGTTTGAACGCGCCGTTGTTTGAATAAAAAAATACTTACCAGAATCGCTCCGCCAAGGGCGCTGGACAGGATTAATATGAAAATATTTGAAGTGCCTGTGATAGCTTCAAATGGCCCGATGTAAAACGGAAAATTTATGGTAAGAAATACAGCGATTGCTGCCAGTAAAAGCCAAATGCTTTGTATTCGTTGAATCATAAATAACTATTTTTACAAATATACCTGAAGAATAGTGAGCCTGTATAACTGACGCCAGGCAACGAAATATTTAGAAATTAATTTTTTAAAAAATCCCGGAAAAAGTGCTTTTGAAAGAAGTTGTTTTATAATTCAGGATAAAGTGGAAATGATTTCATAAACTCACTCACTTCATCTTTCATTGTCTTAATTATTCCATCATCTTTGGTATTCATCAGCGCCTTATCTATCATCTTTACAATGGTTGCCATATCACCTTCTTTTAAACCACGTGTGGTAACAGCAGGCACACCCACTCTGATGCCTGAAGTTACAAAAGGACTTTTATCATCAAACGGAACTGCATTTTTATTTAATGTTATTCCGGCACGATCAAGTGTTTCCTGTGCTACCTTTCCGGTAAGATTTTTATTCCTAAGATCGATTAACATGAGGTGGTTGTCTGTTCCATTGCTGATAAGGTCGTATCCAAGTTCATTAAATGCTTTGGCCATAGCTTTCGCATTTTTTTGAATTTGAATGGCATAATTTTTAAAATCCTCAGTTAATATTTCTCCGAATGATACAGCCTTGGCGGCGATGATGTGCTCCAGCGGTCCACCTTGTGTTCCCGGAAAAACTGCCATATCAAGTACGTGGCTCATCATTCTGATCTCTCCTTTCGGATTTTTTAATCCCATGGGATTTTCAAAATCTTTTTTCATAAGAATGATGCCGCCTCTTGGTCCACGCAGGGTTTTGTGTGTAGTGGATGTTACGATCTGGCAATGATCAAATGGCGATTTTAATAATCCTTTGGCAATAAGTCCGGCAGGATGTGCCATATCGCACATTACCAAAGCGCCGATTTTATCTGCCACATTTCTGATTCGCTCATAATCCCAATCACGGCTGTAAGCGGAAGCTCCGCAAATGATCAATTTGGGTTTTATTTCAATGGCTTTTTGTTCAAGCATTTCATAATCTACCAGGCCGGTATCTTTTTTTACACCATAAAAATGAGCTTCATATAATTTTCCTGAAAAATTTACGGGCGATCCATGAGTAAGGTGCCCTCCCATGTTTAGGTCGAGACCAAGAATTTTATCACCCGCATTCAAAATACCAAGCAATACAGCGGCATTTGCCTGTGCTCCGCTATGTGGCTGAACATTTGCATATTGGCAATTGAATATTTGTTTTGCCCTGTCTATAGCAAGTTGTTCACTTTCATCCACATATTCGCAGCCACCATAATATCTGCGTCCAGGATAACCTTCTGCATATTTATTGGTAAGCACACTTCCCATAGCGCGCATCACTTCCACAGAAGTAAAATTCTCGGATGCGATCAGCTCAATACCCTCTTGCTGGCGCTTAAGTTCTTTTGAAATAATATCAAAAATTTGCTTGTCTTTTGGCATAAAAAAATATTTGCAGCAAACCTACAAAAACTTAACAGCTATTCGTGTTTGAAAATGTACAGGGCAAATTCGCCAAAAACCTATTTTCTAAACATTCACTATATTCACCATCCTTTTTTGATGGTAATGGAGTGGAAATTAAATCAGTAGTATGAAGGCGATTATTCCTGTAGCTGGCGCCGGTACCAAATTGAGGCCGCATACTTATACACAGCCAAAAGCCTTGATACCGTTGGCTGGAAAAACAATTCTCAGTATAAATATTGACCAGTTATCAGGTGCTGGCATTAAAGAATTCATTTTTATAATTGGTTATCTGGGCGAAAAGATTCAGGACTATGTAAAAGAAAAATATCCTGAACTGATCTGTCATTTCATTTTTCAAAATGAAAGAAAAGGTACCGCTCATGCCATCAACCTGGCCAGAAATATTGTGGGTGGCGATGAAGTTTTTATAGCGCTTGGCGACACCATTTGCGAATACGAAATTAATGAAATGCTTTCTTCAGAATATTCTATGCTGGGTGTAAAAAAAGTAGATGACCCCAGAAATTTTGGTGTAGCAGAATTGGATAATAACCAGATGATAGAAACAGTGGTAGAAAAACCTGCTATTCCTAAATCCAATATGGCGCTTGTGGGCTTATATAAGATTAAAGATTCCGGGCTGTTGTTCAGTTGCCTTTCCAGGATCATTACACAGGGAATAAAAAGCCATGATGAATTTAACCTTACTGACGCCCTTGAATGTATGATCGCCAGCGGTGCTAAATTCAAAGCCTTGCGTGTGGAAAATTGGTTTGATTGCGGAAGAAAAGAATCACTCATAGAATCAAATTCCATTTTGCTTCAAAAATTTGGCGGCTCCATTTCCGAATCAAACAAATTTGAAAATACCATCTTTATACCTCCTGTAAGCATCGGCCACGATTGTGATATAAAAAACGCAATTATCGGTCCGCATGTAGCCGTAGGAGAAAACACGATTATTCATTCATCCATCATTAAAGATTCCATCATTGGATCTTATTCAAAATTATATGATGTAGTACTGGATGATTCGCTTATCGGAAGCGACACAGAGATCATCGGTGAAACGAGATCGCTTAATATTGGCGATAATACAGAGATTGATCTGGGCTGACCTCCGCATTTTCGTTTAACGGAATTTTAATCTTCAGTAATGTATTTGGCTGTGTTTCCAAACACTTATAGGTTACTTTTGCAACCACTAAACAAATCGCTATGAATTTCTCCAATACTGCCCTGGGCCGTTTCAGACTGATTGCAATTACAGAGGGTATTTCATATCTCGTACTGCTTTTTATTGCAATGCCCTTAAAATATTATGCAGAGATGCCGTCTTCTGTAACTTACACAGGCTGGGTTCACGGTTTTTTATTCATTCTTTATATACTCACACTTATTTCAGCTTCGTTGAATGAGAAATGGAATTGGAAAAAAACCACACTTGCTTTTTTAGCTTCCTTGATTCCGTTTGCAACCTTTATTCTCGACAAAAATCTCCGCCAGGAAGAAAGGATGAAAAACCTGGATGATAATCGGGTAGGTGAATAAAAATGGAGTTGCTATACAACTCCATTAACGGTTTTTCAATTACGGGACAAAATCTTTTAAACAATAGAAACAGATTAAAAATACTTTTTTAATTATTTGAAAATGAATGGTGGAGTTTGCGGTAAACGAATTTTCGGCTATAGGAATGTGGATTTTTAAAAGTATTAACATATTCGTACTTTTCCAAATATCACGTGTTTGTACCCATTTTTTTTGATGAATGGTTTTTAAAAGTTATAAATGGCTAAAAAGGATAATCAATTCCAATGGTGGCATTAAAATTTTGATATCGCCATATCCTGTCTTCAGTTGCTGATCCAAACATGTGTTTGAAAGTTATATCCGGAAATTGCCATCCCGCATCATCCAGCCACAGATCCGGCCTTTTAAATCTAAACGCCATATCCACTCTCAACAAAAAGTAACTGAAATCAAACCTCAGACCTACACCGGAGGCCACGCCTAATTGCTTGTATAAATTTTTAAAATGTAATTGTGATGTATCAGGCATTCCGTCGGGCCTAGTGTTTTTAAAATTCCAAATATTGCCTACATCAGTAAAAAGCGCCATTTTAAATAAAATAGCATTTGAAAAAAGAGGAGCTACGTTAAATCTGTATTCAAAGTTGCCTTCTAATTGAATATCACCTGTTCTGTCATTAAATCGTGCACTCTTAACCTGGTAGGGCGCCAGCGGTTGGCCACCTACACCTATGCCTCTTACAGGCCACGCTCTCATACTATTGGGGCCTCCGCCAAAATATTGTTTAAAGAAAGGGAGCGTGGTATCACTTTTACTGAGTGGAACTCCAATACCGGCGAATGCTCTGAACACCACAGCCGATTTTGGATGATTGATAGTATGCGTTAATTCAATATCAGCTTTTACAAATTCCTTTAAATATTTATTGAAAAAATTACCTGTTTGCGCGCTTCGGTTGCCTTCTTTTAAAAATCCCCAGAGCAAGCCGGATTCTTCAATATTTACCTGCAGCTTATTAATCGCTTTTGGATTGCGATAGGCGGCGCGTGCCATGGTGTACGATAAGCTCGAACCCATTACAAGCGCAGTGTTAAATGAATATTTCAGAAAAGGGTATTCTTCAATGGTAGCATCAAAACGTGCGCTGCGGTTGTACAATCTTCTAAAATCAAAATTGAAAAGGCGCAAGCTCCACAGCCGGTTTTCATTTTTGGTAAAATTGAAACCATAGGATGTGTTGATGATTTGCTGATCAAAAAAATCAATTCGGTTTATAAAAGAAAGATTGGTGTTTATAAAAGATTGATGTGTTACCCAATTTTGATTGTTGATTCCATGAAAAGGAAAAATAAAGTTTGGAAAGAGAAAACTATTATTAAGTGTTAGCTCGCGCGAATTAATAAAGGTACCGCCGCTGTTACGTCTTGTGGTATTGAATTCCACGCCTACCCGAATGGAATTGGTCATTCTGATAGCAGATTTGCCAAGGTTTCTGTCTGTAACAGAAAAATTTGCCGAAAGGCCAAGCAGGTTTCCTGATGAAAGAGTGGACAGGTTTGTAGTGCTGCTCGCCGAATAACTCATTTCAATATTTCCCTGAAATGCATACCGTTTTAATGGAATGAGTTTTATTACCAGGTTAAGCAGGTTGGTATCTTTCTGCTCAATGATATCAATATTCGGGCTTTCCCAAACGCCCAGTTTGTAATAGTTGTTGATAGTTTTGTAATAATCATCCTGTTTGAAAACATTTCCTTTTTGTAATATAAGATTGCGCCGCAGCAAGCTGTTTTTAAATTTATATTCATGAAACTTTACCGTGAAGTCTTTAAACGCTTTTGTGTGCAATGTTGAATCCGTATAAATATCAGCGGGCGAAAAATCCGGTAAAATATAAATATCGTTGATAAAATATTTTGTAAGATTGGTTTTATCCGGAGATTCATTCAATTGATACCCCAACCGGATGGTCGGTTTATTTCTCTTTTCCGCAGCTTCAGCAAGTAATCTGAGTTGTTCAAATGGATCTTCTGATACAGTAGTAAGGGCAAGGATCGAAGTGTCTCCCGTCACCCTTATCTCATCGGCTGTAAATTTATAATATCCATGGTTTCTGAAAAGGTTAACAAGCCGGTTGGTTTCTTCATTAATGCCGCTTTTTGAAACAGGAACACCAGGTTGGAGAGGTGAAAGTTTTTTTGTGCTAATGGCAAGTTGCTCTAATTCCGGTTGGGTAAATAAATAAGCCACTGTATCAATGGCAGTGCGCTTTCCGGATACAACATTATAGTTTGTAATGATACGGATCTGTTTTGAACTTCGTTTTATTACTGTATCAAAATTGTAAGTGACGGTAGGGTTGTAGTAGCCTATATTTTGCATATAGGATTTCATATTTGCCGCCGATTGTTTGATATTGTTGCTGTCGAAGGTGGGTGGATTTTTGATATAATGAAGCACAAATGCCACATCCTTAATGCGCACTCTTGCACTATCTTCAAGTTGGTTGTAAAGCCTCGATTGAATTACAACCTGTTCATCTTTATTAGCCTGCCCCGCCGTAACTGATATATTGTTTTTAAAAACAAAAGGAACATCTTTTTGATACTTTTGTACAAACGTAAAACCTGAATATTTTTTAGAAGATGCGCATCCGGAAAGTAATAAAAGCGCAGTCATCAATCCCAATAACCCCGTAAATAATTTGTCGCGCTCCTTTAATATCATATATCTCTTATGTTGACCAAAAAAACGATCAAATATATTCAAAGTTTATCCCACAAAAAATTCAGAGAGCAGCATAATGCTTTCATTGCCGAAACGCCCAAGGTGGTGGAAGAATTATTAAGATCGCGCCGTTTTGCTCCGGAATATATTGTAGCTGTACAGGAATGGATTGAACAAAACAATAAGTTATTTAATCCGGACCCTGAAAAAGTGATAGCAGTTCCAAAAAATGATCTGGCGAAAATTTCATTATTGAAAACTCCTCATGATGTGCTCGCTGTTTTTAAAATACCCCAAAACAAACTGCCCGAAAATATCAACGATCACCTGATCCTTTTGTTAGACGATTTACAGGATCCCGGAAACGTAGGAACAATCATAAGGATTGCTGATTGGTTTGGGGTCAATAACATTTTCTGCAGTAGGCACACAGCTAATATTTATAATCCCAAGGTGGTTCAGGCTACAATGGGAAGCCTGGCGCATGTGCATGTATTTTATACTGATCTGACCGAATTTATCAAACAACAAAACAGGATTATATTGGCCGCCACTTTAGATGGTATACCTGTTTCAAAAATTTCATCTGACAGTAAAGCGGCGCTTATTATTGGCAACGAAGCCAATGGTATCAGTGCACAGCTATGTGATATTGCTCACCGGAAGATCACTATTCCAAAGGCAGGTAAGGCAGAGTCTTTGAATGCAGCAATTGCTACAGGCATTTTATTATCTCACCTTACAGGAGTAAGTTAAAAAAACCGCGATGTTTATCATCGCGGTCGCTGTGTTTTTTAAGTGGAGGTTTTTCTTACCAGATTTTTATTCTTTCACTCTCCGGCTTATACATTTTATCACCTGGTTTTACATCAAAAGCCTGATACCAGGCATCCATATTAGCAACCACACCGTTTACGCGGTACATTCCCGGTGAGTGCGGATCAATCAGAACCAATTGTGCGGCGCTTTCCGGTAGAATATTACCGCGCCATACCTGTGCCCAGCTTAAAAAGAATCGCTGGTCGGGTGTAAATCCATCTATTTTCTTATCACTTTTTCCTTCCGGTGTGTTTTTGAATGCCTCATAGGCAATGGCAAGCCCTCCGAGGTCGGCCAGGTTTTCTCCTAATGTAAGTTTGCCATTTAAATGAAGAGAATCATTTACCACAAAACTGTTATACTGTTTCACCACTTTTTGAGCGAGAGTATCAAATCTGGAAGCATCCTGATCGGTCCACCAATTGTGTAAATTTCCGTTAGCAGCAAATTTTCTTCCCTGGTCGTCAAATCCGTGTGTAAGCTCATGCCCGATCACTGCTGCAATACCGCCATAGTTCATCGCATCGTCTGCCTTGAAATCAAAGAATGGCGCCTGAAGAATACCTGCCGGAAATGCAATCTCATTATTTACCGGATTATAATAAGCATTAATAGTAGGTGGTGTCATTCCCCACTCGGTTTTATCTACCGGTTTGCCCAGTTTGTCTACCATCTCATTATAACGGTATTGCGAAATGCTTCTAAGATTATTAAACAGCTCGTCTTTTTTGATAACCACACCATCATAGGTTTTCCACTTGTCGGGGAAGCCGATTTTGTTTACTATGGCTTCCAGTTTTTTTAGCGCCTGTATTTTGGTAGAATCGCTCATCCAATCGAGCCGCTGAATTCTTTTCGCAAAAGTTTCCTGCACATTTTTTACGAGTTTCAGCATGCGGTCTTTTGAATTTTGGTCAAAATATTTTTTCACATACAATTGCCCGATTAGTTCGCCCAACATACCGTCTGTAAGCCTGCTTGCACGCTGCCAGCGCGGCTTTATTTCTTTTTGGCCGGTAAGTACTTTTTCAAACTCAAAATTTCTTTCTACAAATTTGTTGGTGAGGTAGGGTGCTGCTGATTTTAAAACATTCCATTGCAAATAGCTTTTCCAGATATCTTCCGGTAAAGATACGAATAAGGCATCTGCGGCTTTAAAAAATTCAGGGTTATTGATTACAACACTATCTACATTTGAAACTTTCAGGTTTGAAAATATCACATTCCAATCCCAATCGGGAGTTAGATTTTTAAGATCACTTACTGCATACTTGTTGTAGGTTTTTTCCGGATCTCTCATTTCAACGCGGCTCCATTGAATAGTGGCAAGCCCGGTTTCAAGATCCAGAATTTGCTGTGCTTTCTTAGCGGCCGTTGCTGCCTCATCACCTATATATTGAAAAAGATCCGTCATGTAACTGACATAAGCAGCGCGAATACTTTTGCTTCGGCTGTCGTTCTTCAAATAATAATCTCTGTCTGGAAGAGAAGTTCCGCCCTGAGAAAGACGCGTAATATATTCCGATGCATTTTTGCTGTCCTGGCCTATATAGAATCCAAACAGCGGAGATCCCATTCCCATAGTGCGCATGGTGGCCATTTCCTGCATGATTTCTTTTTTATTTTTCAGGCCATTGATTTTATCCAGAAGTGGCTGAACGGGTTTTATGCCTGCCTGCTCTATCGCTGCCGAATCCATATAGCTTTGAAAAAATCTGCCTACTCTGCCCGAAACCATATCATCAGTAGGATTTTTCATTGCATCTTCTGCAAGCGATCTTAATCTTTGTTCATTGTTTTCCGCAAGAATATTAAAATTGCCCCACCGCGTTTGAGATGCGGGAACCGGATTGTTTTTAAGCCAATTGCCATTGGCATACAGATAAAAATTGTCGCCCGGTTTTACGCTCAGATCCATATTGGATTTATCAATAAATCCGGCGCCTTTCGGTTTGTTTTTCTGTGCCATTATCAGAGTAGGAGATAGGGTTAAAACGAACGCGCTGCACGCAGTCAGCAATAATTGTTTCATATAGAAAGTATTTAAAAATGGCTTTTTGATAAAAAAAGAAACCCTTTAAAGGTAAAATTTTTCCTTTAAAGGGTTTCTGAATTTCGGATCAGCGGTTTTTAAAAAACCTTCAAAAAAGTGCTTTTGAAAGGCTGTTATTGCCCGATCACTTTTTCTGTATGAATATTAATATTATATCCATTCTTTATTTTAAGGATGTAAATTCCTTTTGTAAGGCTTCCTACTTTTATATTGAAGAAATCAGAATTACTTTTTCCATTCAATACTAACTTACCTGCTGCATCGTATAAAAACCAGTGCAAAGGCTTGCTCATATTTTTGATGCTTTGCACCTGCAGCACTGATGTGGCAGGATTTGGAAATATCTGTACTTCTGTATTTCTGGTATAACTGTTCACACTGTCATTGATCGCCATTACAGTGCCCGTATAAGTAAATTCAAGTATGCGGCCCGCGTAAATACCGGCACCGCTGCTGCTGGTTCCATTTGCCAGTAAATAAGAACCGTTCATATCGCATGCGGCATAAATTCTGATTCCATCCGGTGCTATGGCCAGATCCCTGAATCTTCCCACATTTCTCATCACCGGCACGGTAGATGAATCCATAATTGATTTACCGTCTGCACTTAATTTAAGCCTGATAATGGTGCCTGATTTTAAACCGGGCACGAGCAAAGAGGCTTTCCAGTTTGGAATTGCATTTTTTTCATAAATGTCAATACTTGAGCATGCCACTGTAGGCCAAAACATATTGCTGCCGCCAATATTTCCAGGGTTTGGATCAGTGAAAAGAGTATATATCGGTTCCTTTACATTCAAAGTCTGACAGTTGGTAATTTCATTTCCAACATTTTGCCCTGCAAGTGTTTGATTGGTATAATTGCCGTCACAATATCCTGAAACCTTTGGCCAGCCATAATTTCTTCCCTTTTCAATAATATTCACTTCATCATCACTTTTGTCTTGCTGCTCACTGCTATATAAATATCCGTTAGAGCCAAAAACAATACCCTGTGCATTTCTATGACCCAAAGTCCATACTGCTGTTGCTTTACCTCCACTCACAAAAGGATTGTCGTTTGGTATCCATTTGTCTGATTCTACTGCATCTCCGTCGGGTTCCAGATTAAACCTTAAAACTTTTCCCTCCGGTACATTTGTATTTTGTGCATTATTGGTTCTGCTACTGTTGTTAAACTGCCCTGCACCCATATCTCCGATGGTATAAAACAAATAAGGCTGACCGGAAACCAATCCTATGGCGAGCCTTCCTGAGTTATGATCATTGCTTCCATTTAAATCCTGGGTAATTACAGTTTCGTTACTCAGGCTATGATTTGTTCTGTTGTAGGTATACCTTACAATTTTTGTTTTGAAATTACAGGGTTCGCTTCCATTGGCACAGCCCGTGCTTGCATTGTATTGATATACATAAGCAAGGTACACGTATGGTTTTGAAGGTGCATTCCATTCTGAATACATTGTAGGATGAAGCACCAATCCCATCAGGCCACCCTGCGGCCATTTGGGTGGATTTGTAAAATTCTTATTTGAATTGAGATCAAGCAGGGTTCGTATATTTCCGGTTACAGGATCTAATTTAGAAACTTTATATGCCTGGCTTTCGGTTACCCACAATGAATCGTCGGGTCCATAAGTGACTTCCCAGGCAGAGTTTAATTTATAACCGGGATTTACCACCCTTACGGTAAAAGGCTCATTCTGAGCTTGTGTGGATAAACAACCCGCAAGCAATACCAAAAATAAGGTCAGTTTTTGACATCTTTTCATTTGGGTAAGATTTGGATTATTGGTTCAATAACGCCGGTTTATATGATGTATTACATTTTTTTTAAAAATAATAATCGAACCCCCTAAGCGTTATATAAGTTGGAGTTCCAATAATTGAAGCTATATGAATAAATTTTACACCTTACTCATATTTACACTCATAGCAGGTTTTTCGCCAAAATTATCTTTGGGGCAGGATTACACCTTCAGCTATACTTATCAAAATGTAACACGAATAAATTCGGGTGGAACTCTGGAAGTGGGCGATACCATCGAAGTAAGAGCGCTGATGCGTGTGGGTAAAAATGCTACTAACATTTATTATATAGATACCATTCCCGCAGGCATGCAGTATGTGAATAATTCAATGAAGATAGTTACAAACGAAGGCGTGCTGTTCCGGGGTACTTATACAAATACTTCTAACGACGACTTAGGCGTATATGTAAACGCGGCACCTTCGCGATTAAGAATTAATATAGGAACAGGAGCTGCAAATGCTCAAAGTGGCGGAAATTTTGGAATTAATACAGGAGGAGGAAGTGTGATTCCGGGCGATAAACCAAAATTTTATGGCAATACATTATTTATGGTGGCTTACCGGCTGAAGGTGACAGCAAACTTTGGCGATACGGTTTTTCTTACCGGAAAATTTTATTATAAAGATTATAAAGGTGCTAATAATTACGAGCAATTCAATTATGCGCCAATCATTGTGACACCTAACCAGGAATTATGTAATGAATTCAGCAGTGCAAGTTTTACGGCAGAAAGTTCGTTTGGCCAGGGCATCATTCAAAACAGGCCTGCAGGTGTAAATGCTCCGTTATATACTAAAGTGGATATGCAACCGAATCATCCGCAGGATAATTATTACGCTGTAGCAAATAATACCAGCGCTGATGGCACTACAGATAATACCGGTCCATTTAAGCCGGCCAATAACCCGCACAGAGTCTTTGGTGGATTTTGGGATATCATCGGTGATCATACTGATGCTATTGATCCTTTAATAGGAAATCCGCCGGTAGCTCCCGGAACGCAGGGTGGCTATATGCTTGTGGTGAATGCGGCGTTTCCTACCAGCGAAGTGTATAATGATATGATCGCAAATGTATGTCCCAATACATACTACGAATTCTCTGCATGGATCCGAAATATTTGCGGTACCTGCGGAATGGATAGCAATTCGACATCAAAATACAATCCGGGTGTACTGCCCAACCTGGCATTCACCATTAATGATGTGGATTATTATACCACAGGCGATATTCAACATAATAATTTGTGGGAAAAACGTGGCTTCATTTATAAAACCGGTGCTTCAGAAACCAGTTTCAAGATCACCATAAAAAATAATGCACCCGGCGGTGGCGGAAACGACTGGGTGCTGGATGACATCAAATTAGCAACCTGTTACCCCAACCTGATCATGAACCCAACAGATACAGCAAGGGTTTGTGCCGGTGAATTTGTAGTGTTAAATGATACGGTAAGAAGTTATTTTCCAAACTATACCAACTTCTGTTGGGAAGTAAGTAAAGATCATGGTGTTACCTGGACGAACACAGGTAATTGCGGTACTAAAACTCCCGTATTGAAAAATGGTCTGTGGGAATACATAGTAGATACCACTTTTAAAACAGTGTATGCCGATAGTGGTACTTTTTACAGGTTAAAAGTGGCTACCACCGCATCTAACCTGAGCAATTCAAATTGTTCTGTAGATAACAGCCAGGCTGTTTTTATGAAGGTGTTCAATGTTGATTGCAGTGTTGTGAGCGAAATTATTAATGACTTTAAGGCTATTTCCAAAAATGGTTTTGCAATTATTTCCTGGAATTCTGCTGATGAAAATTCTGTCAAAAGTTTTGAAATAGAAAGAAGTGCAGATGGAATACATTTTTCACCCATAGAAAAATTCAATCCGGTTTATAAAGCAGGCGGAAGTTATGTATATACCGATCCCAAACCTTTGCAGGGCGCTGTTTACTACCGGTTAAAGATTAATACGCAATACAATGTAAGCGCACAATTCAGCAACGTTGTTACCTTGTATTCACTGGATAAGAAATTCGATATTTCTGCCACCAATCCTTTCAAATCAGAATTGAATCTGAATGTGTATAATGCTGCAGACGGATCTCTTGAAATTAATTTGTTCGACAGTTATGGCCGCCGTGTAATCAAACAAACTACTTCTGTAAGAAAAGGAAGTAACAAAGTAAGCGTAAATTCAGTTTCATCTTTACTTCCGGGAATTTATATTTTGCGTGCAAACATGAACGGGCAATCCATTCAATTGAAACTGGTTAAAAATTAACCTGAATTAAGGTGAAATTTCTTTATTTGAGTTTTTTAAAAAATCTCAAATAAAGTGCTTTTGACAGGCAATATCTGATCAGTGATACCTCCTATATTAAAATGTTTGAAAAGCAAATATATCGTCGCTGATACCATTACCACTTACATGTATAAGGCCTACATTTTTTGCATACCAGCTTTCATAAGTGATGCCAAGCGGAATGGTTCCTGAATAAAATTCCTCCTTTACTTTAATTACATCCGGGAAATTAAATCCTCCCAAAGAAACGGGTACTCCTTTTTCAAGTATGGTATATTTTACATACACCGTAACAGAAGTTCCGCCCACCGTACCTGTTACATTTGGGCCATTCCAGGAAGCATTGACCGGAACGTTATCTTTTAAAAAGATAGTTTCTGCTTTTACAGGATTGTCAAAATTCAGTTGGTCAGCATAGTCGATTATATTGTAATAATCATTTCCGTTTTTTCGGTACACAAATGCCGTATCATTTTGGCTATAGGTAAGCGCCGGATAATAACCTTTTAATAAAAATACCGTGTATGATTGCCCGTTTACATTCAATGGATCTTTGGCCACCGATAAATACATTGAATCAGAAAAATTAAGATAAGACCAATTGCTTTTTTGGGTTGTTACAAAATAGTCGCCTGACGGGCCGGCAGCTTTTTCAAAATTGATGGTAAAACTACACTGGCTGTTTCCATAATGAAGAGTATATGTTTGCTCTCCCGAAAAAGTAGGATCGCCTGCACCCGTAAGTGTTATCATTTGACTTCCCTTACCCACAATGCCACTGCCGGTAAAGTTTACATTGTTTACAGGATCGGTATAAATATAATAAGTGCCGCTTTCAGCAACGTTTACCTGAACCTGTATGGTATTGGTATTGTTAAGCGATGTACCCTGCCTGTATGTTCCTTTTACAATCACAGGTTTGCAGTTTCCCAAACTATCGCCCAAAACCCCCACACTGGTAGGATTTGCGATGTCTTCAGCAAAAGTGGCTTTAAATTGTCCATCCGTAATTTGTACGGGTTCGGTTCCGTTTTTTATTGCTGAACCTGAAAAAGTGCCGGTTACCAAAGATTGATTGATCGTGTTAATCTTAACAACAAATTCGCCATTTAACTGGCCGGCTTCATAAATTTTACTGCTGCTTGTAAGATAATCAAATGAAGATTGGAAGGCAGACGCTTTATAAGATCCTACTTTAAAAGAATCAGCATATAAGATCAGATGAAACTGTTGTGTTCCATCGTTGCTGGTGCCGATCAGATGTAATTCCTGTGTAGGATTAGTTCTGTCGATATAAGCCGTATCCATCAACCCTTTAAACTCTTTAGCGCTGTCTTTAAAATGCCAATCGCCGACGGCGAGGCTGCTTCCGGTCTCTATGCTGTATTCTTTCTTGCATGAAAATAATAAAACTGCCATAGCAAGCGCTAACACTAAACAGACTGATGAATATTTACGGAGGTTCATGAGCGGGTGCGGGTTTATCTTAGAAAAACAAACCTAATTAATTTATAGATAAAAGTAAAGGTGCCGTACACTGCCAACTTCTGAATAATGTGTTATTTTATTGCTTACAATACTGCGGAGTTTACTGTAGAATCAGTGCCTGTCTTTTCATCCACTTTATTTGCCACCAGTGAATTTTTTTCCTGCTCCGCTTTAAAAAATCTTTTTTGAAAGAATAAAATGGTAAGTATTCCTATCGAAATAGAAGCATCTGCAATATTGAAAATAGGCCTGAAAAATATAAATTCCTCACCGGCCCACAGCGGAAACCAATTAGGAAAATGACCGTTGATAATAGGGAAATAAAGCATGTCTACTACATTTCCATGCAGAAAACCTGCATATCCCTGAGCCGGAAAAATGTGGGCAACATTCATACTTATTGGACTGCTGTATTCAAATATTAATCCGTAAAACATACTGTCGATGAGATTGCCAAGCGCCCCTGCAAAAATAAGCGCCACACAAATGATAAAACCTGTATGAAATTTTTTACTGATGATTTTACGGATGTAAAAAACACCAAATATCACAGCGGCCATTCTGAAAACAGTTAGCAATATTTTGCCCCATTGTCCGCCAAACTTCCAGCCATAAGCCATCCCTTCATTTTCTACAAAATACAATTGGAACCAGCTACCCAAAACGTCGTGCGATTCGCCGATGTGATAATGTGTTTTTATATAGATTTTTAAGGCCTGGTCTATAAGTACGATCAACGCTATTAACGAGAATATTTTTAAACCTTTCACCGTATCATTTTAAGGTGGCAAATATAATATAATCAGTCTGCAAGCTCGCGATGCTTACACGTATTATCATTTATTTAAAGTCAGGTAAATACAAATGTTCATTGCAAAAAGCGTATTCCTGCTCATCATTGCTGCTTACAATCAGCAAGCGGTCATGCATAAATTCATGGATTAACTTGCGATAGACAGCAATTCCAGGTTTGTCGAGGTTCGTTGCCGGCTCGTCTAATAACACAAAGGTTGCATTGCTGAAAATAGCCTGGGCTAATTTTACCCTTTGTTTCATTCCACTGCTGAAATAGCGGATTTGTTTATTAACCGCGTCAGATAAATTTATCAGATCAACGATCATTTCATTGTTTATGTGTGGCAACCATCCTTTCATTTTTTGATGAAAATTTAAAAATTCATTCAAAGTCATTTCTTCTATCAGATCGAGATAAGGAGCCGCAATTGAAATGTGGCGGTGAATTTTTTCAGGAGGAATTTCTGTTCCGTTTATTTCAAACCGGATTGAACCTTCATTTTGTAAAATAAAATTACCGAGTGTTTGCAGTAAGGTGGATTTGCCGCTTCCATTCGGCCCGGTGATCGCATATTTTTTTGTGCTTTGAAATGTGTAATTTACTTTTCTGAATATCCAGTGATTGTTGTAGCGTTTGCCCAGATTCGAAATTTCAATGTTCATCATCGGACTTAAATTTGGCTACACCAATTCTTCTTCACCGTTAGGTTTAGCACTGGTTTTTACCACACCTTTTTTACTGGATTTTATAAAGTCAACGATCTCTTTTTTCTCAGGAGAATCAGGTATTTCACTTTCAATGTGCTGTAATGCCTGTGTAATGTTGTAGCCGCGCAAATATATGATGCGGTATATTTCAAGAATGCTGTTTATTTTTTCGTTGCTGAAGCCTCTTCGTTGAAGCCCAACAGAATTAACTCCTGCATAGCTTATGGGTGATCGGCCTGCTTTTATATAAGGAGGAATATCTTTAATGATCTCTGAGCTGCCTGCAATATAGGTGTGTGCTCCTATCCTCGAAAATTGAATGGCTGCTGCCATGCCGCCAATTGTGGCATAATCGCCAATCTGAACATGGCCGGCAAGTTGAACGCTGTTTGCAATTACTACATTATTACCTATCTGGCAGTCGTGAGCTATATGGCAATATGCCATTAGCAAACAGTTTTTTCCTACAACAGTTTTCCATTTATCCTTTGTTCCACGATTAATAGTTACACACTCCCTGATAACGGTTCCATCGCCAATTTCTACGGTTGTTTCTTCACCTTCAAATTTCAGGTCCTGCGGAATAGCGCCTACTACGGCATTTGGAAATACAGTGCAATTTTTTCCAAGTATGGTATAGTCGAGCAAAACAGCACCGGGCATTATATGGCATCCTTCGCCGATAGTTACATGCTCAGCCACTGTTGCAAAGGAGTCTATCTTTACATTTTTGCCAATTTTGGCAACAGGATGGACATTTGCTTGCTGACTAATCATTAGGTGTGGGTCGTTTTACTATTTGGGCAATGAGGATGGCCTCGGCTACCAGTTTATCTCCTACAAAAGCAGTTCCTTTCATTTCACAAATGCCACGGCGTATCGGGTGCATTAATTCCATTTTAAGAATAAGAGTATCGCCCGGCACTACTTTTTGTTTGAATTTGGCATTGTCTATTTTTAAAAAATAAGTATCGTACTTGTCAGTAGTGTTGCGTGGTATAGCTATAAAGCCGCCTGCCTGTGCCAGCGCTTCTATGATGAGTACGCCCGGCATTACAGAATTGTTTGGAAAATGGCCCTGAAAAAAAGGTTCGTTGTAGGTCACGTTTTTTATTGCTACCACATGGGTATCTGTCAACTCAATGATCTTATCTACCATCAAAAAAGGGTAGCGGTGTGGCAGTGTGTTTTCTACCTGTCCTATATCTAAAACCGGCGCCACATTCGGATCATAATTGGGTATTTCTGCGCGGTATTTATATTTTTTAATATGCTCTTTAATTTTTTTTGCAAACCTGATATTGGTTGAATGCCCGGGCCTGTTGGCAATGATATGAGCTTTAAAAGGATAGCCCACAAGCGAAAGGTCTCCCATTACATCAAGTAATTTATGCCGTGCCGGTTCGTTGGGAAAACGGAGTGTGAGATTGTTTAATATGCCAGCCTCGCTTACTCTTACATCTTTTTTATTAAAGATCCTGGAAATCCGTTCTACCTGCTCTTTGCCCACCGGCTTATCCACCACTACAATGGCGTTATTGATATCTCCACCTTTTATCAGGTTGTTGTCAAGCAGTGCTTCCAGTTCATGAAAAAAACAAAATGTACGGCACGAAGCTATTTCAGTTTTAAAATCGCTGATTGTTTTCAGGTCGGCATGTTGGGTGCCCAAAACTTTGCTGTTAAAGTCTATTAAAGTGTTAATGCGGTAGCCGTCGTAAGGGAGCGCTACCATTTCTACTTTTTTGTGGTGGTCTTCCAGCGAAATATTATGTTGGATCTGATAATAGACCTTTTCTTCATTTTGTTTTTCTACACCGGCTTCAGTCAGCTTGTCAATAAATACACCTGCACTTCCATCCAATATAGGTACTTCTTCACCGTCTATTTCTATCAGTGCATTATCTATCTCCATGCCCGTAAGCGCTGCCATCAGGTGTTCTACAGTGCTTACCCGCCCTCCATTTGACTCTAATGTAGTGCTGCGGTTAGTGTCAACTACATTATCTACATCTGCTTTTATCAATGGTTTATTCGGAAGATCAACTCTTTGAAAGTGAATGCCGCTGTTGGGTTCCGCGGGTTTAATACGCAGGGTTACCGATTTGCCGGTGTGAATGCCGGCGCCCGAAATGCTCACTTCTTCCTTAACTGTGTGTTGAAAATATTTTTCCGCCACATTTTTTGCTCCCATGGCAGCGAAAATATGAAATCTATTGATTTTGAAGTAAAAATAGCGGCGTGGAAAACCTTAAAAAACTACAATTGTAGCGCGCTAATGGCTTTCGGATTGTTTTTCAAGCAAAGAGATTTTTTCTTCCAGTTCTTTTAGTCGCTTTTCCAAAGCAGGCAGGTTGCGGCTGATGATCTGACTGCGCAGGGCCTGTGTATAATCGAAAGCCGGTGAACCCGTAACAGCGATATCTTTGGTTTTGATAGACTTGCTTACACCGCTCTGCGCATTGATCTTTACGCCATCAGCTATTTGTATATGACCCACGATGCCTGCCTGGCCGCCGATCATTACATTTTTCCCAATTTTAGTACTGCCGCTTATGCCGGATTGCGCAGCAATGACAGTGTTGCTTCCTACCTCCACGTTATGTGCTACCTGGATAAGATTATCCAGTTTAGCACCCGACCTGATAATGGTAGAGCCAATAGTGGCCCGGTCAATAGCAGCATTGGCACCTATTTCTACATGATTTTCAATAACTACATTTCCTATTTGTGGTATTTTTTTAAATGTGCCGTCTTTTTGCGGAGCAAAGCCAAAACCATCGCCACCAATTACTGCCCCGGCGTGAATGGAAACTGATTTTCCAACTACGCAATCGTGATGGATTTTTACACCAGCAAATAGTATAGAATCCTGGTCAATACTTACATTTTCACCGATAAATACCTGTGGATAAATCTTAACATTATCGCCGATCACTACATTTTCACCGATATATGAAAATGCGCCAATGAAAACATTTTCACCAATGCGTGCAGTGGCATGAATAAAAACGGGCTGCTGTATGCCGGAAAGATTTTCTCTTTTAATTTTGGCGTATTCTGATAATAAAACAGCGAAAGACGAATAAGCATCAGGCACCCTGATAAGAGTTGCATCCAGTTTTTTCTCAGGTACCAGAGATTCATTCACAATAATGACAGAAGCTTTGGTGGTATAGAGATAATCCTCGTATTTAGGGTTTGCCAGAAAAGCCAGTTCGCCCGCTACAGCCGTTTCCAATTTACCAAAATTTGTAACGGTTATTTCCGGATCGCCTTCAATAGTTCCATTGATTAGCGCTGCTATTTGTCGGGCCGTGAACTCCATGCATGTGATTGAAAAATAAAAAAATGACTGATACTTCAGTGAACATTCATGTTCAGGTAACAAATGTAAAATTTTTTTACCGTGCCGAATAATGTTTGATTGATAAGCGGATTATCAACTTCAGAAATATCTTTTACACTTCCATCTTTAAAAAGAATATGAATGTGATCGCTGGATGGATTATAAGTAATGCTTTTCACTTCATTGGTAAAGGCCAGAAAGCCTGCATCTTCATAATTTACCTGCAAATAATTCATCGCAATATTTTTTTTCTCATCCACAAATTCTTTTGTGAACGGCGCTGAGGCATATTGAACCTTCAATAAATTTCTGTTGAGTAATTCTTTGCTTAATGTGCTTATCACTTTATCCGGATGATGTGCCCAATTTTTTAATGAAAACAAAATATCGGTATCGTCCATTTTACAAAATTGATCGAGCCTGCTTTCAAAAGCACTTTTTCCGGGATTTTCTAAAAAAATATTTAATACAGGCGATGCCGATTCAATGCCTTTTTCCCGGGCCCGCCGTATGATATTTACCAGCATTTTTTCGGCACACAAAACGGTTTTATGAAGATACACCTGCCAGTACATGAAACGCCTTGAGACCAGAAATTTTTCGATTGAATGAATTCCTTTTTCTTCCACCATCAATTCATCATTATGCACGGTAAGCATATTTATAATTCTGTCGTAACCAATCACACCTTCACTTACCCCTGTAAAAAAACTGTCACGGATCAGGTAATCCATTCGGTCTACATCAAGCTGGCTGCTCACCAGTTGATGCAGGAATTTTCGTGGTGTTTGATTGGTGAAAATATCTATGGCGGGCTGCAACGCACCCTTAAATTCTTCATTCATCCGTTGCATAATCAATAAGGAAACTTCTTCGTGATGCAGATCTTTTTGCAACACATTTTCCAGCGCATGTGAAAAAGGCCCATGCCCGATATCATGCAGCAGAATAGCTATCTTGGCTGCCTGCTCTTCTTCCGGTGATACTTTTACACCTTTGCTTTTTAGCACATACAATGCATTGCACATAAGATGATAGGCACCTAATGAATGGTGCAGCCTGGTATGAATAGCTCCCGGATATACAAGATGTGCAAGCGCCATCTGATGAATTCGGCGCAGGCGCTGATAATATGGATGCCGAATGATATCGAAGATGAAAGCGTCGTCAATATTTATGAACCCGTAAACCGGATCGTTAATGATTTTTCTGAAAGGCATTTCCGCGGTGTTAGTGTTAATATTATCCTTCTCTTTGCAAAGATAAATTGTGCGGAGAGGAATAAATTATATTTGTAACTATCTGAAAATTCAAATACAGAAGTCTGATGAGCACTGCAAAAATATTATGGGTGGATGATGAAATGGATAGCCTTAAATCGCAGATCCTTTTTTTGGAAGGCAAAGGATACGAAGTAAAATCATTAAGTAACGGTTATGACGCTATTGAATATGTAAAAGACAATATTGTGGATGTGGTATTGCTTGATGAAAGTATGCCGGGGCTTACCGGTTTGGAAACACTTCAAAAAATCAAATCAGAAAATACACAATTGCCGATTGTTCTTATTACAAAAAATGAAACTGAAAATCTGATGGATGAAGCCATCGGTTCGCAAATAAGTGATTATCTTATTAAGCCTGTAAACCCAAATCAGGTGTGGCTTTCACTTAAAAAGTTAATAGATAACAAAAGGCTTGTAGCAGAAAAAACAACTACCACCTACCAGCAGCAATTCCGCGAATTGTTCATGGCTTTGAATAATAATCCTAATCATCGCGAATGGATGGACATTTATAAAAAACTTGTGTATTGGGAGCTGGAAATGAAAAAAAGTGAAAGCCCTGAAATGCAGGAAGTTTTTGAAACTCAGAAAAAGGAAGCGAACACCGAATTTTTTAAATTCATTTCGAAAAATTATTCCGGTTGGGTTACCGATCCTGCTGCCGATGCTCCTATCATGAGCCATACACTTATGCAGTTTAAAGTGTTGCCTCATATAGAACCCGGTGTGCCCCTTTTCTTTATTCTTATAGACAACCTGCGATTTGACCAATGGAAAGCGATACAGCCACTATTTGCTGCCAACTTTAGGATATTGGAAGAAGAAACTTTTTATTCCATACTTCCTACGGCTACGCAATACAGCCGCAATGCCATTTTTGCCGGTATGCTTCCCATCGAAATCGAAAAGAAATTTGCAGCAGAATGGAAAAATGATGATGAAGAAGGCGGTAAAAATCTTTTTGAAGAAACTTTCTTTCAGGGGCAATTAAAGCAGTTAAGAAAGGAATCTACCAGGTACAGCTATACGAAAATAACCAACCACCAGGATGCTCAAAAACTGGTTGATAATATTCATAACTTCCTCACCAATGATTTTAACATCATTGTTTACAATTTTGTAGATATGCTGAGCCATGCCCGCACCGAAATGGAAGTGTTAAAAGAACTGGCAGGTGATGAAGCAAGCTACAGAAGCCTCACAGCCTCATGGTTTGAGCATTCGCCTTTACACCAGGCGCTCAGGAAGATAGCGGGTAAAAAGATCAACCTGATCGTAGGAACTGATCACGGAAGTGTGCGGGTAAATATGCCGGTAAAAGTAATTGGCGACAAACAAACCACCAGTAATCTGAGATACAAACACGGTCGTAATCTGAATTATGATCCCAAAGAAGTGCTGGCATTTCGCGATCCGCGCAAAGCCGGCTTGCCGGTTCCTAATGTAAACAGTTCTTACATTTTTGCAAGGCTTGATGAATATCTGTGTTATCCAAATAACTATAATTATTTTGCCAATTATTATAAAAACACATTTCAACATGGCGGCATCAGCCTTGAAGAAATGATTATTCCGATCATAAGAATGACTTCAAAAGAATAAGATGTTCGGTTATTTTTTTAATTGCAGCATACGCTGCACGTATTTGCCTAATACATCAAATTCAAGATTTACATAATTGCCGGTTTGCAGTTTGCTTAGATTTGTATTTTGAAAAGTATAAGGGATGATCGCTACCGTAAAATGATCTTGCGTTACATTAAAAGCCGTTAAGCTGATTCCATCCACACAGATGCTTCCTTTTTCAATAATCAGCCCGGCAAATTGTTTATTAAATGAAAACGTGAATTCAACAGAACCATTGGCTTCTTTTTTTTCTGTACAAAGTGCTGTGCCATCTACATGGCCCTGCACGATGTGGCCATCCAGCCGGCCATTCATCAGTATGGGCTTTTCCAGGTTAATCAGGTCGCCCTTTTTCCAAAAACCAATCGTTGTTTTTTCAATCGTTTCTTCAATGGCCGTTACCTGGTAGCCATTTTCAAAAACAGATTCTACCGTGAGGCAAATGCCATTATGTGAAATACTATTATCTATTGAAATTTCATTTAAATTGGCCTTCACCCTGATTTGCAGGTTTGAACCCCGGTTGCTTATCTCTTCCACAACTCCCAATTGTTCTATAATGCCTGTAAACATGGCCGTTTTTTTATTTTTTTAAGAAATTATCCCTTTTAAAGGCTGCTAAATGTAAAAACATTTCCTATCTTTGCACTCCTTAAAAAAATAAAGGAGTTATTTTATGCTGATTATCGATTCAAAAGATTGCGAAAACATTGACAAAGCGTTAAAAAAGTACAAGAAAAAATTCGAAAAGAGCCGTGTTCTTTTAGAATTGCGCAATCGCCAGGCTTTTACCAAACCATCTATTCGCCGCCGCGAAGAGGTTTTAAAAGCCATCTATAAGCAACAAATCGCCAGCGGAAAGATCGAGATATAATTGATCCTATAAGCTCAAACATATTATTAAACCGATAGCTTAACTTTACAGCTACCGGTTTTTTTATGCCCGATAACCACCAGATAAAACAGTTTTTACAGTTTCTCACAGTTGAAAAAAGATATTCAGCTCATACCGTTGTGAGTTATCAAAACGACCTTACTGACCTTATGGATTTTTTGGAATGTGAATTTGCTGCTAATGATTTAAAGGATGTTACACATTCGATGCTGCGCTCGTGGATGGCATCTTTAAAAGAGCGGAAATTTTCGGCCAGAACGATCAACCGCAAACTTTCAGCAGCCAAATCCTTATTTAAATATTTATTGCGCCTAAAAGCCATAAACGTTAATCCGGCTCAATTGATTCCGTCGCTCAAGCAAAGCAAACGGTTGCCCACTTTTGTGGAGCGTTCAGGAATTGAATTATTGTTCGACAGAAAAAATTTTGATGATGGGTTTGAGGGTGATACTGCCTACCTGATATTTGCCTTACTTTATACTACCGGCATGCGGCTGAGCGAATTGATACATCTTAAAGAAAAGGATATCGACAAATCGAACGCTTTAATAAAAGTTCTGGGCAAAGGCAATAAGCAAAGGTTTATTCCTTTAAAACCTGCTATAGCAGAATTGATCGAAAATTATATTTTAAAAAAACGTCAAAAAAGTGCTTTTGAAACAAGCTCGCTGATGATAACTCCCAAAGGCAAGTCTTTGTATCCGGTATATGTACAACGTTTGGTGAGGCGTTATCTGAATAAAGTAACCACCATTTCAAAAAAAAGTCCGCATGTGTTAAGGCATACATTTGCCACTCATTTAAGTAATAATGGAGCGTCTATTAATGCCATCAAAGAACTGTTGGGTCATGCAAGCCTTGCCGCCACGCAGGTTTATACCCACACGGGTATTGATCATTTAAAAGAAGTTTACAAACAGGCGCATCCCAAATCCTGAGCCCCGGATTTGCACACATCAATTGAAAATGTAACTTTATAGTTTAATTTTTGTATATATAAAACTATAGGGCATGCACATCAATATCCAGACTCACCACTTTGACGCCGACAGTAAATTAAGAGAATACATAGAAAAAAAACTGGATAAACTCGGGCAGTTTTACGATAACATTATCAGGGTAGAAGTGTATCTGAAACTGGATAATGTGGTTCATAAGATAAAAGATAAAGTGGCAGAAATTCAGGTATTTGTGCCACGGCACAATTTTTTTGTAAAGCATTCTTCAAAGTCATTTCAGGAAAGTTTTGATGTGGCCATGGATTCGCTTATCAATCAAATGAAACGGCAAAAAGAGAAGATAGATTAATATCAACTATTTTTATCACCAATTGAGAATTAAAGTTTTTAATCCTTATGCCCCCTCCAAAGAATAACAAAAAAGCGATCCGTTATGTAATGAATACACCCGGTCTTGAAGACTGGATAAGAGATTTTTCCGATCATCTTAAAGCCAATCCTGATAAAAATGTGGTTGTGTATCCTGAAAGTTTTGCTACCGGATTTGCAAAAGTCTTTAACCTTGGCGAAGGCCTTACATTTCGTATTGTAGATTATAAATTGAATGCTGATTTTTTGTTCGAAAGAAAGCCTTCAAAAGATTTTTATCTGATCATTTATTTTTATCAATACACCGATTGCAGCAAGCTCTGGCTCAAAATCAATGGCCGTACTATCGTTGAAAATGAAGGCGGTAATTATAGTTCTCTTTTGATGTCAAACAGTATGTCGGAGCAGCAATTATGGTTGGCCAAAGATACCTTTGTAAAAGGCCTGACAATTCAGTTGAGTGAGGAATGGCTTGCAAACCGCATCAGTAATACCGATAAAGTGGATTATAAGATGCTTCGCAAAAGGGATGTGTTTCAGAGTTTTTTAAAACCCAAATCTCAAAAACTGCTGAACGAGATCTTTTTAAAAAGTGAAGAGTCTGCATTTCCTAGTTTATATATTAATTCAAGGGTGTTAAGATTGCTTGAAATTTTTCTTGACGATATTTTGAAAAATGGATTAGATGCAAGTGTTTTTCCTTCATCCGGTCGTGATGTTCAGAATATTTTAAAAATCGAAAAATATCTGCACGATAATTACCGGTCACAATTTCCAAGCATTAATTCGCTTTCGAGGATGGCTTTTATGAGCCCTACCAAATTGAAACAGGTATTCAAAAAAGCTTTTGGCGTTACGCTGTTTGAATACTTTCAACGCAACAGAATGCATAAAGCCAAGTCTTTACTTCAATCTGAACTATATTCTGTAACCGAAGTGGGCGAACTGCTTGGATATCAGAATCTGAGCAATTTTTCAGCAGCCTTTAAAAAAGAATTTGGTGTACTTCCCAGGAATGTAAAAGATCTTTAAGAACTTCAAAAAAAGTACGATTGCTTCAAAAGGACTTTTTTCGGCATTTTCTAAAAAAAGTCTTTTGCGGGTATTTGAATACCTTTTGTAATTGTTGAAACATTTAATGAGGTATTAACTTCGTGATCGAAAAATATTAAAAAATCATAATTCCTATCAACAACACCAAAATTACCCTCAGGTCAGCAAGAAAATTGTGAAGATTCTAATTCCAAATGACCGCCAAATTAAAGAGCCCCATCGGGGGCTTTTTCGTTTATGATTTACATGGTTTTATTATTGTATTCACTTACCTTTGCTGCCCGTAAAATATACCTATTATGAGTGGCGCTTTAAAAGAAGTAAGAAACCGTATTCAAAGTGTAAATAGCACCAAGCAAATAACCAAAGCAATGAAAATGGTGAGCGCTGCCAAATTGCGCCGTGCCCAGGATTCCATTCTCCAAATGCGCCCTTATGCACAGAAATTGCAGGAAATGCTCAGCAATATTGTAGGTAATGCCGATGGCGACGTAAATCTTTCGCTGGCTAAGGAAAGGCAGGTAGAAAAAGTGTTGATCATTGTTATAACAAGTGATCGGGGGCTTTGCGGAGGTTACAACAGCAATCTGATTAAACTGACCAGGCACATCATTTTTGATAAATATCCTGAGCAATTCAGGAAGGGAAATGTTACCATTTTACCGATCGGCAAAAAAGGCTATGAACATTTCTTAAAGAATCGTTTCAAGGTAGTGCCCGATTTTTGGGCTACTTTTTCTAATCTTTCATTTGAAAATGTATCACGTGCTTCCAAATATGCGATGAATGAATTTGCCGCAGGAAATGTTGACAAAGTGGAAATCGTTTACAGCGAATTTGTGAATGCAGCCGTTCAGCGATTTAAAGAAGAACCTTTTCTGCCCGTGCCAAAGGCAAAAGAAGAAAAGGGCAGCAGCAAAGCAGATTTTATTTTCGAGCCTGATCAATCTGTACTTGTTGAAGAATTAATGCCTAAAATTTTAAACACTCAATTGTACAAGGCTGTACTGGATGCAAATGCCAGCGAACACGGAGCCCGTATGACTGCAATGGATAAGGCTACTGAAAACGCTGATGAATTATTAAGAACACTTAAAATAAGTTATAACCGCGCCAGACAGGCAGCCATCACTACAGAACTTACTGAAATAGTAAGTGGTGCCGCCGCGCTGCAGGGCTAAGTTTTTCCACCGATGGAATTATCTGTGATCATGCCTCATATTGAAGCGCTGGTATTTGCCAGCGACAAACCATTGGCCGTTCCGGAAATTGAAGAACTGCTGAATAAGGCGCTTGCATTTATTGAAGACCGCGTAAATACCGACCAGGTAACTGAAGCCCTTACGGCTATTGCTGAAAAATATCAATCTGAATTTTACGCATTTGAAGTGGTTGAATCTGGCGGAGGCTGGCAATTTCTTACCAAAAAAGAATTTCATCCAACTATTTCACAATTATACGGCGATAAATTTTTGAAAAAGTTGTCGCTCGCTGCGCTAGAAACGCTTTCTATCATTGCATATGAGCAGCCGGTTACAAAATCAGAGATAGAACAAATCAGGGGAGTGAACTGTGATTACGCAGTACAAAAATTGCTGGAAAAGGAATTGATCACGATCGCCGGCAGAAAAGAAGAAGCAGTAGGAAAGCCTCTTATTTATACCACTTCGCGTTCATTTATGGATTATTTCGGAATTAATTCTTCAGACGATCTGCCCAAAATACAGGAAGTGCTCAATCGTGAGATCATGGAAGCGACGCGTGTAATTCCGGCAGAGATGCAGCCCACGAACGCCACAACAGAAATTGAAAGCAAGAGTGCATTAAGTGAAGAAGAACATTCTCAATTAGCAGAAGCTGATTCTAATGAAGCTCAGCAAGATGAAGATAAAACTGAACCAGATAAAAATATTGATCCGGATAATTCCGAACCAGAACAAGATACCGAAAACTAACGTTTGCCAGGGGTTTGGCAAATTTTAAACAACAATTAATGGTTTAAAAAAAATGCAAACACAAGTATCCCCTGAACTTCTTACACAGATAGCCCATGAATTTGGAACGCCTTTGTACGTTTATTTTCCTGAAAAAATAAAAGATCAGTATGTGAAATTATGCAGCGCTTTCCAACAGCAGGATGTTAAGATTTTTTATGCTTGCAAAGCTCTCACCAATATTCACATTTTAAGATACATTCATGCTTTGGGTTGTAATGTTGATTGCAGTTCGATCAATGAAGTAAAGCTGGCATTATATGCAGGTTTTCCAAAGGAAAAAGTTTTGTACACATCAAACAGTATTGATTTTTCGGAAATCGAAGAAGCGCAGGCATTGGGAGTTCATATAAATATTGACAGCCTCTCCAACCTTGAAAAATTTGGAAAAAAATACGCACACACTTATCCTGTTGGAATTCGATTAAGACCAAATGTAATGGCAGGTGGTAACCTTAATATTTCTACAGGACACGATAAAAGTAAATTTGGAATTCCGGTAGATCAGATGAACGATATATTAAGTGTGGTGAGCGAAAATAATATGTGGATCAGGGTTCTTCATATACACACTGGTAGCGAAATAAGCGATGTGGATCTTTATATGAAAGCAGTGAATGTTCTTTTGAATGCTACGCACAATTTTGCTGAATTGGAATGTGTGGATCTGGGCGGAGGTTTTAAGGTGCCATATAAAGCGGGTGATGTGGAAACGGATATGAATTTACTTTCAGAGCGTAATCACATTGCTTTGAGCAATATTGAACGTATTCAGAAAAAGAAATATCAAATCTGGTTTGAGCCGGGAAAATATCTTGTGAGTGGCGCAGGTTATCTCATTGCAAAGGTGAATGTGCTTAAAAAAACGCCTTCCTCTGTTTTTGCAGGATTAGATACAGGACTTAATCATCTTATCAGGCCCATGTTTTATGGTGCTTATCATCATATCGAAAACATCAGCAATCCGCATGGCGAAAAGCAGCGTTATAATGTAGTAGGAAACATTTGTGAAACAGACACTTTTGCCTGGGACCGCGAAATTTCCACCATTCAGGAAGGCGATCTGCTTGTTTTTCATAATGCAGGCGCGTATGGTTTTGAAATGGCAAGTAATTTCAATTCAAGATTTAAACCTGCCGAAGTAATGGTAGTAAATGGCAATGCGCAATTAATCAGGCGGCGCGATAATTTTGAAGATCTTTTAAAAAACCAAATATTATAAATTTCCCTTAGCAATGAACAAGAACTCAGCGATTATTATTGGCGGCGGCATCAATGGATTATGCACTGCCTATTATCTGGCCAAAAAAAATTATGATGTTACCGTCATAGACCGAGGCACGATAGATGATAGTTGCTCATTTGGAAATATGGGTTATTTGTCGCCAAGTCACTATGTGCCGCTGGCTTCGCCGGGAATAGTGGCCGAAGGATTAAGCTATATGCTCAGTAGCAGTAGTCCATTTTATATAAAGCCCCGTGCTGATTTTGGCTTCTTAAAATGGGCATTACATTTTTACAAAAACAGCAATCAGCAAACTGTTGATAAAAATGCCCCCGAATTGGTAAAGCTGTTAAAATTAAGCCGGCATCTTATGGATGAGATCCGTGAAGATATAGGCAATGTATTTGATATGGAGGCCAAAGGTTGTATGATGATGTGCCATTCAAAAGCAACATTTGAAAAAGAATTGAAAGTAGCCGAAGCTGCTAAAAAATACGGGTTGAATACAATTGTGCTCAACAGGCAGCAATTACAGGATCATGAGCCCGATGTGGAGTTGGATATTTTCGGAGGCGTACTTTTTACGGATGATGCGCACATTCATCCCGGAAAATTTATGAAGGCGATGAAAAAGAAACTTGAGGAAATGGGCGTTCAATTTCAATTGGAAACTTCGGTTGCAGGATTTGTAAAGCACAGCAAATGTGTAACAGAAGTGGCAACAGATAAAGGCAATTTTTCAGCAACAAACATCATTCTGACACCGGGTAGCTGGTTGTCAAAAATTTCAGCAATGTTGGGCCATAAATTAATGGTGGAAGGCGGTAAAGGCTATAGCACTACTTATGAAAACGTTGAAAAAAACATTCGTTATCCTGCCATTTTGGTAGATGGAAGATGCGCTATCACACCGTGGAAGCACACTTTGAGAATAGGCGGTACAATGGAATTTAGCGGATTAAATAATAAGGTATTGGTAAAAAGAATGGAAGGCATTTTTAATTCTGTAAAGAAATTTTACCCCGGTTTAAAAATAGATTTTCCTCCTCTTGAAAAAATCTGGACAGGCTTACGCCCAGTTACACCCGACGGGCTGCCATACATTGGCCGTTTTAATGGATTTGAGAATGTGTTTGTCGGTGGAGGCCACGCAATGCTGGGTGTATCAGAAGCTGCGGGCACAGGAAAATTACTTTCTGAGATAATTGGTGGTGAGCAACCTGAAATAAATATGAGTGCATTTAATCCCCAGCGCTATAGCTGAGCCAAATTTTTTTTGCGTCAAAAGCACTTTTTCAGGATTTTTTTTAAAACCAGATTATAGCCCCCATTCGGTATGCAAAGCAGGCACCTCCACATCAGGAAAGCCCTTGCTGATGAGCCGGTTTTGAAAATCTACCTGCACATCGTAATCGCCGTGAACAAGAAATAATTTCTTTACCTGTTTGGGATCCTGGCAGGCAAGCCATTGGCTCAGGTCTTCATAGTCGCCGTGAGCGCTCATGCTTTTTATTTCGCCGATAGTGGCATTTACCTGGTGTACAAATCCGAAAATGCCCACTTCTTTTGGATGCAATTTCAAACGGCCACCAAGTGAATTTGGCTCGCAATAGCCGGTAAGTACAATAGCATTTCTTGCATTTTCGATGTTGTTGCTGATATGATGCTTTACGCGGCCGGCCTCTGCCATTCCGCTTGCCGATATAATCACCATCGGATCTGTGCGGTAATTAAGCGATTTACTTTCTTCTACAGATTTAATAAATTTCAACCCTTTAAATTTAAATGGATTGTCGTCGGTAGTCAATATTTTCTGAACTCTGTTATTAAAATACTGCGGGTAACTTTCCATTACCTGGGTTGCTTCAAGGCTCAGTGGGCTGTCAACATAATAATGCAGATCTGGTAATCTGTTTTCAATTTCCAACTGATTAAGTGCAAATAATATTTCCTGTGTACGGCCTACGCTAAATGCGGGAAGAATCAGCTTGCCTTTCTTTTGCAAACAGGTTTCTTCTATCCATTTCAGCAGTACATCGGGTGTGCCGGTAATTTTATCATGCAACTTATTTCCATAAGTGCTTTCCATAATGATGTAATCAGCCTGAGGAAATTCCTGTGGTGATTTTAAGATCACATCCCGGTATCTTCCCACATCGCCCGAAAAAGTGAGATGCGTTGTTTTTCCATTTTCTTTAATGCGCAGGTGAACAGTGGCGCTCCCGATGATGTGTCCTGCATCTAAATACATCAGTTCTACAAATTCATCAATTGCAAACCAATTGCCATAGTCTATTACAAAAAATTTTTCAGATGCAAGTTTGGAATCTTCCATTGTGTAAAGCGGCAGCAGATATGGCTTTCCTTGCGCTGCCCTGGTTTTATTTACAAATTTCAAATCGCTCTCCTGAATGCCGGCACTGTCTTCCATTAATATGGTAGCAAGATCTTTTGTAGCGGGTGTACAGTAAATATTTCCGTTATATCCTTCTTTTACAAGTTTGGGCAACAGGCCGCAATGATCTACATGCGCGTGCGAAAGAATCATTTCGTCTATTTCAGTGGGGTCAAATCCAAAATCCCTGTTCAATTGATCTGTCTGTTTGCCCATTCCCTGGTACATGCCGCAATCGAGTAAATATTTTTTGCCGTTGGAAAGTGTTAGTAAATGTTTGGATCCGGTAACGGTTCGGGCAGCGCCGTGAAAAGCGATCTTCATTTTTTTAATTTAGTGAGCGATGGTTAAAATTAAATATTCTTCGGTTAATCATGCACGGGTACGTTAGATGCGTTTAAAATGCATTTTAATTTTTTCTAAAAAAAGTGCTTTTGACGGGTGCCGGCATAAAAAAAATATTTTTTATAAAGCGCAGGATAATTTTTGATCCGGCGTCTTATAACTCTAAATATTTAATATGAATATGCGTCCGATTTTCACCTTGATGTTTTTATTGTTATTTGGAGGATTAGCAGGTGCACAAACAGTTAAAGGAGTTTTGCAGGATGCCGGTGATAAATCGCCAATGGCAAGAGCTACCGTTACATTAATGAAAAGTGATAGCAGCGCCACTTCATTTGAAACTGTGAGCGATAACAAAGGCGCTTTTCAATTTACAAATGTACCGCAAGGCGAATATTTACTGTTGGTATCATCTATCGGATACGACCAGTTAAAAAAAGAAGTAAAAGTAATAACAGGCACAAATGACCTTGGCGATCTGGAAATGTCAAAATCCGCCGAAACACTTTCAACTGTAGTTGTTAGCGGTGCGCCACCCCCTGTAAGGTTAAAAGGCGATACTGCCGAATTTTCTGCTAATCAATACAAGGTAAACCCTGATGCGAATACCGAAGATCTTATCAAAAAAATGCCCGGTATTACTGTTGATAAAAAAGGCACCATTACGGCACAGGGTGAAACGGTAAGAAAAGTGACTGTGGATGGCCGCGATTTTTTTGGCGACGATGCTACTGCTACACTTCGAAATTTACCTTCAGAAATCGTGGATAAAATACAGGTGTTTGATAAATTAAGTGATCAATCGCAGCTTACAGGTTTTGATGATGGTAACACTACAAAATCTATAAACATTGTTACAAAGCCGAATATGCGGCAGGGTAATTTTGGCCGTCTTTTCGCGGGATATGGAACAGACGACCGGTATATCGGCGGTGGAAACATCAGTTTTTTTAACAATGCACGAAGGATTTCCATTGTCGGACTTACAAATAATGTAAATCAGCAAAATTTTTCCAGCGAAGACCTTCTGGGAGCTACGGGAGGAAGCAGAGGCGGACGAGGCGGTGGCTCGTTTGGCGGTGGCCCTGATTTTTACATTGGCCAGCAAAATGGAATTTCAAAAACAAATTCTCTTGGTATCAATTTCAGCGATGCATGGGGAAAAAAAGTGGACGTTTCGGCAAGCTATTTTTTCAACAACAGCAATCTGAATAATGATCAATTGATCAATCGTCAAAATTTTATTTCAAAGGATACAACTCAGTTTTATGATGAAAATACAATTTCGCATAATGAGAATTTTAATCACAGGATAAATATCAGGCTGAATTATAAGATCGATAGCACCAACACACTAATTGTTACGTCTAATGCAAGTTTGCAGGCGAATAACGGTACCAACAATGTATCAGGATTGATCACCAACCAGTTTGCAGCGCAACCACTCAGCCAGACAGAATATGATAATCAATCAGACAGAAACGGTTTCAACATTCGCAATGGCCTGGTTTACCGCCACGCTTTCAATAAAAAAGGGCGCAGCATTTCAATCGGATTTAATACGAGTTTTAATAGAAATGATGGAACTAATTATTTGAACGCATTAAACAGCTACTATAAATCTATATTGATCACCGACACGTCGCGCCAGTTTACCGATCAAAAAAGTAATACGAATCAATACAGCTTTAATCTTGCTTACACTGAACCGCTGGGAGAAAAAACTCAATTGCAGATCAACTATAATCCTTCATTCCAAAAAAGCCATGCAGATAAAGAAACGTTTGATTATGATAATGGCAGCGGAAAGTATGCTTTGTTAGACACTTTACTGAGCAATAAATTTGATAATGATTACAATACCCACAATGCAGGATTGACCATACGACGCGGCGATAGAAATAATATGATCTCCGCCGGAGTAAGTTATCAATACAGCGAATTGAACAGCGTACAGGTTTTTCCTCACAGCCTTCAATTGTCGCATTCTTATAGCAATGTATTAGGCAATTTGTTTAGCAGATTTAAACTTTCAAACAATAGCAATCTCAGGTTGATGTACCGCGGATCAGTAAGTGCGCCTTCTGTTACCCAATTGCAAAACGTGATTAATACTTCCAACCAATTATTTTATAGCACCGGTAATCCTGATCTTCAACAGCAATACACGCATAGGTTGATGGCGCGTTATTCTTATTCAAACCGGATGACAAGCCAGAGCTTTTTCGCTAATGTATTTGTTTCTGGTATTAATAATTATATCAGCAATGCCACGTTCACGGCTATTGCAGATTCTGTTCTCTCAGATGGCATCATCCTTCATAGAGGTTCGCAAATATCCAAACCAGTCAATCTTGATGGTTATGTAAATGCGCGTTCGTTTTTTACCTATTCAATGCCGCTCAAATTCATAAAATCCAATCTGAACCTGAATGCAGGATTTGGATATGCAAGGCAGCCGGGATTAGTGAATAACAATAAAAATATTTCCAATAATTACAATTATAGTTTCGGAGCTGTTATCGGTAGCAATATCAATGAATATATTGATTTTGATTTGTCCTATTCCGGAAACAGTAACAAAGTTCAAAATTCTATACGGCCGGAATTGAACCAGAATTATTTTACACAAAGCCTTGGAATAACATTTAACCTGCTTTCCAAAAAAGGCACCTTTTTTCAAAACAATTTATCAAACGAATCATACAGCGGCCTTACCGATGGATATAATCAAAGCTACTGGCTTTGGAATATGGCTGTAGGCCAGAAATTTTTAAAAGATCAGCGCGGTGAAGTAAAACTATCAGTATTTGATCTGCTCAAACAAAATAAAAGTATTACACGCGATGTTACAGAATCCTATGTACAGGATGTGAAAAACGAAGTGTTGCAACAATATTTTATGCTCACGTTTACTTATAAAATCAAGAACTTTGGAAAGCCTTTATCCGGACAACAGAATAATCGTCAGTGGATGAATAGCGGACCGCCACGAAATCTTTAAATTAATAACGCCCTGTTTGGAAGAATCTCAGTTAATAGCGCTTTTAAAAACAAATGACAGGGCCGCTTTTGAAAAAATTGTAGAAACATACAAAAGCCTGGTGTTTAATACGGCGCTTGGTATGTTGCAAAATGAAGAAGATGCCGAAGATATTTCCCAGGAAGTATTTATAAAGGTCTTTGAATCTGTAAGTGATTTTAAAGGTGCCTCAAAATTTTCTACCTGGTTATATCGTATTACAGTCACAAAATGCCTGGATGCGATCAGGCGAAAAAACAGGAAGAAACGATTTGCTTTTGTACATAGCCTGTTTGGTGATGATGATCGATTGAAATACGATCCGCCGGAATTTGTTCATCCCGGCGTGCAGGCCGAAAGAAAAGAAGATGCAAAACTTTTGTTTGTGGCAATAGCTAAGTTGCCTGAAAATCAAAAGACGGCTTTTGTGCTCAATAAGGTGGAATCACTGAGTTATAAAGAAATTTCAGAGATTATGGATCTGTCTGCGAGTGCTGTTGATTCGTTGCTGCAAAGAGCTCGGAAAAATCTGAAAAAAGAATTGGACTTAATATTAGATAAATAAAAACGCAGGTATTATTTTTAATCGGCGTCTAAACAAACCTTACCAAAATGAATTCATTATGGTACCGAAAAAACAAAAAATAGAGAATATCTTAAACAGCATTGACGGCATTGAAAAAGCGGAGCCGCGGCCATTCTTTTTCGGTCGTTTGCAGGAGCGAATGAAGGACACTGCTGTTAAAAGTTCGTTTGTGGAGCGTTTTACAGCCGTTGTGGCCAGGCCTTCCATCGCTTTTGCTGCCATCATTATCATTGTTTTTGTAAATGTATTTGTAGTTCTCAATCATTCAAAATCCACTCAATCCAATACTGCCACTTCAGATCTTGCGACCATAGATGAATATTCACAATTGAATACTGCCTTCTTTGAGTCAGAAAAATTAAATCCATGAAAAATACCCGCACTTCATCGGTGATGCTTTTGTTTATCATCGGCGTGTTACTCGTTACTAATATTGCCATGTTATTCTGGTTTGTATTGCCTACAGCTAAATCAGCAGAAAATGTTACTAAAATCGAAACCAATGACAGTGGCATGGCTCCTATTTTACGGAAAGATGTGGGATTCTCTCAAGAGCAGATAAAAGCTTACCAGAATATACGATCCGAACAAAGACAGGAGGTACGTCAGTTATTTAGAAATATTCGGGCTGCCAAAGAAAAATTTTACGACCAGATCTCGCAAAACAATGTTCCTGATTCTTTAAAAAATTTGCTTGCTGATTCCATAGCCTACCATCAAAAAAATCTGGATCAGCACATGTTTCAGTATTTTGAAAAAATAAGATCGCTGTCTACTCCCGAGCAATTGCCCAGGTTTGATACTGCAATCAGGAAAGTGGTTCAGAAAATGATCAATGGCAGAAACCGGAGTAAAAAATAATGTCATAAAAAAATTCTGATTGTATCGCATCTGCAAAGCAATGTTGCTAATTTTGCAGACTTCAATGAGCACAGTTTCAACATCCGGGGCAAAAGAAGTTTCTGATCAGTTAACGCAGATCACCGCCTACAGCATTTTATTCAGCATTAGTTTTTCTCATTTGCTCAACGATATGTTGCAATCGCTGATACCATCTATTTACCCAATTTTAAAATATTCGTTCAACCTCAATTTTACACAGATCGGATTGATAACGCTTACGTTTCAAATGAGCGCAAGTATTTTTCAACCCTTCGTAGGACATTTTACCGATAAACGGCCCCAGCCTTTTTCATTGGCAGCGGGCATGACATTTACACTTATCGGATTAATATGTATTTCTTTTGCAAATAGTTTTCCGGCTATTCTGGTATCCGTAGGATTGATCGGCATCGGATCTTCAGTATTTCATCCCGAAGCCTCTAAAATTGCTTATATGGCAAGCGGAGGAAAGCGCGGCCTGGCACAATCTATTTTTCAGGTAGGAGGAAATACAGGTACCGCTATCGGGCCTTTGCTTGCAGCAATCATCATTGTAAAATATGGGCGCAGCCATGCTGTGTATTTTGGAATTCTTGCACTCATTGCTATTGCTGTTTTGTTGTATGTGGGAAAATGGGCAAAGGCGCACTTGCATTATGTAAAAGCCAAAAAGGGCAGCCTTTCGATAGGTGAGCATTTACATCATTTGCCTAAAAGAAAAGTGACAATGTCCATTGTTATTTTGCTTGTATTGATATTTTCAAAATACATTTACCTGGCAAGCATCAGCAGCTATTACACTTTTTTTCTTATTAATAAATTTGGAGTAAGTATTAAATCTTCACAGTTGTTTTTGTTTGCATTTCTTGCCGCATCAGCGTTGGGTACATTTTTCGGTGGGCCGCTGGGTGATAAATATGGAAGAAAATATGTAATCTGGTTTTCTATTTTAGGCGTAGCACCATTTAGTTTATTGCTGCCTTATGCAAGTTTGTTTTGGACGGCAGTATTGAGCGTGGCCATCGGATTTATTTTATCATCCGCTTTTTCTGCCATTTTGGTTTATGCACAGGAGTTGATGCCTGGAAAGATCGGAATGGTGTCAGGATTGTTTTTTGGTTTCGCTTTTGGAGTGGCAGGCCTTGGTTCAGCCATGCTGGGTATGCTGGCAGATTCGAAAGATATTTATTATGTCTATCATCTTTGTTCCTTTCTTCCGCTGATGGGATTTATTACTTACTTCCTGCCTGATCTGAAAAAACTCTGACTTCCTTTCAAAAGCACTTATTTGGAGATTTTTAAAAAAAAAATTACCGGAGATACCATTCTCTGTTCAGCTCTGCGATAAGGTCAAGCACCTTATTTCTTCCCGAGCGCTTTACCGAACTTGTAAGAATTGTGCGGGGAAGAAATTGTTGAAATTTGGATAGCGCTTCTGTAAAAAGCCTGATATTCTTACTTACTTCTCTTTGATTTTCTTTATCAGATTTTGTAAAGATGACGGTATAAGCTACCTGCCACCGGTAGAGTTTATTGGCAAAATCAAGATCAAGCCTTTGAGGGCTGTGCCTGCTGTCAATCAATAAAAATAATTGAAGAAGATTTTCTCTTTCCCTGATATATTTTTCAGACATCTGCTCCCATTGGTTTCTGGTAGAGATGCTTCTTTTGGCAAATCCGTATCCCGGAAGATCGACCATATACCAGCTTTCGGGCGGCATGTCTTTTTCAACCTGGCTTTTAATAATAAAGTGATTGATCAACTGAGTTTTTCCGGGTGTATTGGAGGTTTTTGCAAGTTTGTCTCTTCCGGAAAGCATGTTGATGAGCGATGATTTTCCCACATTGCTTCTGCCAATGAAAGCATATTCAGGCCTGTCCGGCGGCGGACAAAGTTGCAACGAAGGACTGCTCACAGAATATTGTGCATTCAGAATTTCCACAGATGCAAATTAAATGAAATTACAGGTGTTTGCTGCTTTATAAAAATTGAAAAATAAAAGTGAAAGAATGACGAGGTGCTATGGTAATGTTTTCAAAAAAGTATCTTTGAAAGGTGAATCAATATGCCCACGATAGTGTAGTGCCTTTTAAAACGTCTGGCGAAAGCAAGAAAAAGCAGGTAGGTGAAATGTTTGATAAGATTGCCTTTCGTTATGATTTTTTGAATCGTTTTTTAAGTGCAGGAATTGATAAAATCTGGCGCAGGAAAGCCATCCAAACGCTCATGCCTTACCGTCCAAAACAAATGCTGGATGTGGCAACGGGTACCGGCGATTTTGCCCTTATGAGTTTTAAAATGCTGCATCCGCAGAAGATCACGGGAATAGATATCAGTACTGGAATGTTGGAACTTGGAAGAAAGAAAATTGAAAAAGCCGGCCTTTCAAACGTAATAGAACTGAAAGAAGGCGATAGCGAGGCAATTTCATTTAATGATAATTCGTTTGATGCGGTAACTGTGGCATTTGGAGTTAGAAATTTTGAAGATCTTGAAAAGGGATTAAGTGAAATAAGAAGAGTTTTAAGCCCGGGCGGCAGGTTGGTGATATTGGAATTTACCAGGCCTTCAACTCCGGTGATCAAACAAATCTATCAATTGTATATGAAGTATATTACTCCAGCAGTTGGAAAATTATTTTCGAAAAACAATGAAGCTTATCAATATTTGAACGACTCTGTAGTTCGCTTTCCCGAAAAACAATCATTCATTCATATTTTAAATAAAACAGGTTATCGAAACGCATTCTACAAAACATTGACATTCGGAATATGCTCTATTTATTGCGCAGAAAAGTAACCTTGTTGTTTCTTTGCTTTTGTTTCTCATCTGTTTCCTTCGCTCAAACATACGAGCTGAACCAGGAAGGCCATGATGATAAGCCATACCATTTTGGACTTAGTGTCGGCTATAATAAATCGCACTTCTCATTTACTCATGATCCGGCGTTTTTGCAAACGGATTCTATCATGGATGTTGAAAGTATTAACAACTCCGGTTTAAATCTCGCTATTCTTGGTAACCTTAGGTTAAACGATCATTTTGATCTGCGGGTGCATTTATTTGATCTTACATTTTCTGAAAAAGCGTTTTTATATAAACAGCACTATGAACCGGATACGGCGGTGACCAAAAAAGTTTCTTCCATACTTTTATCATTTCCTGTGAACCTTGCCTTTAGCAGCGACAGGATTGGAAATCTGAAAGTGTACACTTTTGTGGGGGGCCGCTTTGATTATGACCTAGCAAGCAATGCAAAAGCAGAAAAAGCGGAAGAATTAATTAAACTGAAAAAATCTAACCTGAGTGTGGAAGCCGGGCTGGGATTTCATATTTATTTCCCATACTTTGTATTATCTCCTGAAATTAAATTGACAAACGGAATTGTGAATTTGCACAGCCGTGATCAGGACCTTAAATACAGTAACGTAATAGATAAGATCTATTCGAAAATGATCACTTTTTCACTTACCGTAGAATAACAAACTTATTGGTGCTTGTGAATTTCACTTGTAAAATGAAATTCAATATCTGGGTTGTTTGTCCTTTCAGTATTTAAAAACCATTCGCTTTGCGCCAGGTAAACCAAATGCCCGTCTTTGTCTTCAGCAATGTTTGAAGATTTATATTTAATAAATTCCTGGAGTTTTTTTGGATCTTTTGAACTGATCCAGCATGCCTTGTAAAATGGCAGTGAAACTAATTCTACAGAAGCTCCATATTCATTTTTAAGCCGGTATTGAATTACCTCAAATTGCAGTTCGCCTACGCAACCAATAATTTTTTTATTGCCGCCAAACTGAGTGAAAAGCTGTGCCACACCTTCATCTGTCAATTGCAAAAGGCCTTTTTCCAACTGCTTTGTTTTCATGGGATCTTTATTCACCACTTCTTTAAATATTTCCGGTGAAAATGACGGAATGCCTGTGTAATAATAATTTTCCCCTTCTGTGAGTGTGTCACCGATTTTAAAATTTCCCGAATCATATAATCCAACCACATCGCCGGGGAAAGCCGTTTCGATCACATCTTTTTCGCGCGCAAGAAAAGAATAAGGATTACTGAAACGCACATCTTTATCCAAACGCACATGGTGAAAGTATTTATTACGCTCAAATTTTCCTGAACAAACTCTTAAGAATGCGATCCGGTCGCGGTGGCGCGGGTCGAGGTTGGCATGTATTTTAAAAATAAAACCGCTGAAGGTGTTTTCTGATGGCGTTACCACGCGGGTGGTTACTTGGCGCTGCTGCGGAACCGGTGCAATGCGTACAAAAGTTTCGAGTAATTCCTTTACACCGAAATTATTAATAGCGCTACCAAAAAATACAGGAGCGACTTTCGCTTTCCGATAAGCATCTTTATCAAAATCTTCATAAACGCCTTCAATTAGTTCTACATCTTCACGTAGTTGATTGGCATCTTTTTGCCCAATGCGTTCATCAAGTATTTTGTCAGCCAGATTTTTAAGCGGAAGATCTTCTGCTGTAACTTTTTGGTTGGGCTTGAAAAGCAAAAGTTCTTTATCAAACAGGTTATAAACTCCCTTAAAATCCTTTCCCATTCCGATGGGCCAGCTTAGGGGATGAAGCGAAATATTCAATTCATTTTCGATCTCATCCAACAGGTCAAACGGATTTTTACCATCGCGGTCAAGTTTGTTTACAAAAACGATCACAGGGGTTTCGCGCATACGGCACACTTCCATCAGCCTTTTGGTTTGCTCTTCAACGCCTTTTACACTATCCACTACCAGCACTACACTATCCACGGCTGTGAGTGTACGGTAAGTATCTTCAGCAAAATCTTTGTGGCCGGGCGTATCAAGAAGATTGATCAGGATGTCTTTATATTCAAAACTCAAAACAGAAGTGGCTACAGAAATACCTCGCTGCCGTTCGATCTCCATAAAATCGGATGTAGCGTGCTTCTTGATCTTATTACTTTTTACCGCTCCGGCAGATTGAATTGCGCCTCCGAATAATAGAAATTTTTCGGTGAGTGTTGTTTTACCGGCATCAGGGTGTGAAATAATAGCAAATGTGCGCCGCTTATTTATTTCGGTTACCTGCTTTGAGTTTTTTTCTTGCATATTAAATAAAACCTTCTCCACTTAGCTGTGTGGAATTTTGGGCGCAAAGGTAAATCAATGCAAACTGCAAATTGCTTTAGAAATTCAAAAAATTGTACAGCAGCTCCAACCAAATATATTGTTGGTACGCTGTTTTATCCGATGAAACCGTTTTTAAAAATTACACGAAAAAGTGCTTTTGACGCTCATTACTCCATTATTTTAAAAATAGGGTAGCGCATGTGCGCCGGTTCATACCAGGGCGAGTGCCTGTATACAAACCGAAACTGGGCCGAGGGATTATTAGCAAATGCAGTGTCTGATTTTTTCTTTTCCTCAAAAAGTTTTTTCACATCAGGATTATTTTTCAAAAAATCCTCTGCTACAGCATTCCACCGGTATTCGCTGTAGCCTTCTTTTTGCTGAAGGACTGCATCGAAGAAATTCCATGCAAAAAATCCGTCATCACCTGTAGGTTCAAGGGTTTCAACAAGATACCTGTTGCCGTTTTGATCGAGGTTGATCAGGTAATCTCCTTTACGAAAATGAATTACCTCTTTTGTTTCTGAGGTGGTTACATCATTGTTTTTGTGGTGTTTTTCATAAGGAAAAGGCAGAGATTTATAACTTTCAATTCTGGTAACAGTTACTTCAATGGAAGTGTCGGCTGTAAATCTTCTCATCTCAACGTTATTCAGTTTGAGTAAATCCAGCACAGTCCACCATCCCTGTGGAACAATGTAGGATTTTGGAGCTTTCACTGTTTTTACCGGTTTGTAATAATCATAATAGGGTATCTGTTTGGTAAAAGGTTTTGAGTGATCGTAAAATAAAACAGGCTTGCCTGTTACATCACTGATTAGTGATGAGGCTTCGTATCCTTTAAATGGGATAAGATCAAATTTTGAGGAATCAACTTCCCACTTAAGTGTAAAATTTTTTTGGCTGGTGGTAAAAGCAATCGCCTCATTTCTTTTTTGAATAATCGTTTGTGCGTGGTAGTTAGCTGTCTCAATAAAAGTCTTCATAAGGTCGTAGGTTGCCATCACTCTCAATTTGTAAGGTTTAAGCATATGCGTTTCAGGCATATAGCTTATAGCATTAAATAGTGTGGCAAATCCTGTAGAATATCGAGGCTCATCATAAAATTGTGTAAACCCTGATGCCGGATCGCTTCCTTCTGCGTTTACATAAGGAACCATGTCATGATTTTTATCTTTCATTCCTTTAAATAATGCAGGATCGAAAACTTTCTTTACCCATTCGCCCAAAATGTTTCCCATTTTGTTATACTGTCCTGTTATAAGTGTCATCGTATGCTGATAATCCGCACCATCGCTCACATGATTGTCGATAAAAATATCCGGCGATATTTCGTGGAATATTTCTGCGAAAGAACGCGCGTTTTTGGAATCGCTTTTAATAAAATCACGGTTCAGGTCAAGGTTTTGTGCATTTCCTCTGAAACCATATTCCGAAGGGCCGTCCTGGTTTACACGGCTAAAAGCGCTTCTGTTCAATGCGCCTCCGATATTATACACAGGGATAATAGCCAGAGCTATATTTTTGGGTAAAATGATTTTCTTTGCCGCAATATCCCGCACCAGCATCATGCAGGCATCTATGCCATCAGGTTCGCCCGGATGAATTCCATTCAGTATCATGATTACCACTTTTTTCTGATCGTGCCATTGCTTAGGCGAAAACTTTTTTTCACTGTTTACAAGCACTGTGTGTAAAGGAATGCCTGCATCTGTAAGTCCCCCGGTTTCTATTTTTATCTGATCAGATCCGTGTGCAAGCATTCTGTAAAAATTTATCACCTCAGGATATGTGGATGTTTCAATTCCATTTGTTTTTTCAAATACAGTTTTCTGAGCTTTTGCATCTTGAACCGAACATACAATGATGATGGCCTGGATTATAAAAAATTTAGAATATAATTTCATACAGCAATTTTTTCGTTGTAAAAGTAAAAACAAACTGCCGTTGATACTTTCTCTTTAAGATTATAAATGAAGCGTATCCGGATATCGTTATAAAAATTATTTTTGAAGCGTTTTCATTTTAAAAATGAATTATCAGATGGACAAAATCACAGTTAAATTTCAAAACAAATCCGGAAATAAAGATCCTGAATATGCCACAGAAGGTTCGAGTGGTATGGATTTGAGGGCCCACCTCGAAACGCCGGAAACACTGATGCCTTTGGAAAGAAAGATGATACCTACAGGTATTTTCCTGGAAATTCCAAGGGGATATGAGGTACAAGTGCGGCCACGCAGCGGCAACGCCTGGAAATTCGGGGTCACCTGTTTAAATTCTCCCGGAACGGTTGACAGTGATTACCGTGGAGAATTAAAAGTTATTCTGGTAAATATTTCTGATAGCCCACATACTATTCAAAATGGAGATAGAATAGCTCAAATGGTATTTTCAAAAATTGCAGAAGCGCAATTACAACTGGTACAGGAATTGGAACAAACCCAAAGAGGAGCCGGAGGTTTTGGGCACACCGGCCATCAATAAATTAAGAATGTTATGAAAATATCGTGGTTGTTATTTGTGATCATTATTGCTGCTTCAATCGGGTGCAGGTCTGCAAAAAAAATTCAAACTTCAGCGTCAACAATTGATACCACCCAAAATGTAGTTGTAAGTCCGCAAGATTCTTTGGCGATGTACGCCGGTGATCTTGTTCATCAAAACATTATACCCTTTAATACTTTTTCTGCTAAAGTAAAAGTTCAATATGAAGATAAATCCGGCAAGCAACCGGATGTAAATGCATTTATCAGAATGCAAAAAGATAGTGTGATATGGATTTCTATTGCAGCTACCTTTTTGAATATTGAAGGTTACCGTGCGTTGATCACACCTGACAGTATTATTGTATTGAACAAATTGGAAAAGACCATAGAACTGCATCCGTTTTCCTACATCGCCAGCATAGCCTCCATTCCACTTACATTTGATGCCTTACAACGACTGGTGGCCGGGAATATATTATTTAATCAGGATAGCATTACTTCAGTAAACAGATCGCCGGATTTTATTCAAATCTCTACAACAGGAAACAGAAGAAGTTCAAATATTTTTTATACGATCGTAACAAATTTACTTGCTAAACAAAATTTTCATTTTTCTCAACCCGGCGATTCATTCAGTGCAGAACTTTTATATGAAGATTATGAAAAAACACCGTGGAACTATTTCTCAACAACACGAAGTATTTATGTGCCGGAAAAACAACAGCGCATACTCATGACGTTTAAGCAATATGAGTTTAACAATGAATTATCACTTCCCTTTAACCGGCCCTCTTCTTATACGATAAAATAATTTTACTTTAGCCTGTATTGCTAAAGAGCAACACATTGTATTGTTGCACCTTTGATCTCAGAAGTATTTTATAAAAACCAAATTTAAATGTCAGGGAGAGTTCTATTTTTTCTTTTGTTTTTCTTTGCCGGTTCAAATGTATTTGCCCAAAATGAGAAAAGTGATCTTCAGAAACAAAGGGAAAAGATCAAGTCTGAAATAGAGCAAACACAAAAAATGCTCAATGAAACCAAAAAAACTGCAAACGTCAGTATTGGCCAGTTAGCCCTGATAAACAAGAAAGTAAATCTCCAGGAAAATGTGATGGAGAGTATTCATAAAGAGATTAAAAATCTGAACGACAATATCTATCTCACTCAATTAGAGATTAATAAAATGAAGCGTGTGCTTGATACGCTCAAACAGGAATATGCACAAAGCATGGTGTATGCCTATAAAAATCGTGGTAATTACAGTTTTTTGAATTTTGTGTTTGCATCACAAAGTTTTAATGATGCCATTAAAAGAATTGCTTACCTGAAATCATACCGCAACTACCGCGAAATGCAGGCGGATAATATTTTAAAAACGCAGGCTTTATTAGAAAATAAAATCGAAGCGCTTTCGCAAAGCAAGCAACGAAAAGGCATCGTGCTTCAGGAAGAGGGCAAAGAAATGAACAAACTTGAAAAGCAAAAGGAAGAAAAAGCAGACGTTGTAAAAAAATTAAAAGGCCGCCAAAAAGAACTGACCGCCATTATCCGTGCAAGACAAAAGGAAGACAATAAACTGAAAAATGCTATTTCGGCAATGATCAAGCGTGAGATTGAAAAAGCAAAAAAGGAAGCAGCAAGAAAAGAGAAAGAACGTCTGGATGCGCTCAAAAAAGAGAAAGAACTTGCCGAAAAGAATGCTACAGCCAAAAATGATAATACTAAAAAAGATCCTGAACCTGAGCCGGCACCTGCTCCCAAAAAATCTACACCTCCATCAGGTAGTGTGCTGGTAAATACTGAAGCGGAAGTAGCTCTGAATGCAAGTTTTGAAAAAAACAAAGGAAAACTCCCCTGGCCTGCCACCGGGTATGTGTTGTATAAATTTGGGACGAATGAATTGCCCGGCGGTGTTGACTATTACAATTATGGTGTTACCATCGCAACGAAATTGGGTGAACCTGTTAAGTCGGTATTCGAAGGTGAAGTAACACTGGTGAGCTACATTGAAGACAACCAGGCGGTTTACATCAAACATGGTAAATATTTTACCATTTATAACAATCTCACCTCGGTGACCGTGAAAAAAGGAGATCATGTTTCTACAGGCCAAACGCTAGGAAAAGCCGGTGCTAATGAAGAAGGAGAGGGTGGAAGTGTTCAGTTTTTATTGATGAAAGAATCGGATAATCAAAATCCTCAGGCGTGGCTTAAATAGCAGATCAAAATCTAAATATGCCAAATATTATAGAGGTTAGAGGCCGGTTTCCAAAAATGGGAGAGCGGTGTTTTATAGCCAATAATGCCACTTTATCAGGTGATATTATTATGGGTGATGAGTGTACGATTTGGTTCAATGCTGTATTACGGGGCGATGTAAACAGCATCAGAATGGGAAACAGGGTAAATGTTCAGGATAATGCTACTGTTCATTGCACTTATGAGCGCGCTGCCACCGTTATTGGAAATAATGTTAGCATAGGGCACAATGCAATTGTACATGGATGCGTTATAGAGGATAATGTGCTTATTGGTATGGGTGCGATCGTTATGGATCATGCCCGGATCGGAAGCAACAGTATCATCGCAGCAGGCGCTGTAGTGCTTGAAAATACAATAGTGGAGGCAGGAAGCATTTATGCCGGTGTGCCGGCAAAAAAAATTAAAGAAATATCGCCGGAGAAGGTGAGCGGCGAAATAGAAAGGATCGCCAAAAACTATGTGATGTATGCCGGATGGTATCAGCCTTCAGAAAAAAAATAAAATGGCAAAAGCTAAAAATATTTTCCTGTTTCTTCTGTGCCTGGTTTGGTTGAGCGGATGTTCTATTTTTAAGGGAGGACAAAAAACCGGATGCCCAACCAACGGCAAAAATATCGGGGCAGAAAGAATATTATCAGGTGATAAATCTGCCATCAAAGCCGCAAAAAAGGCGAAAAAATTTAAAAGCTGATCCTTACCATAAACTAAACCCTATGTGTTACCACTTAAAAACCAGCTTCGGCGGCACTGAAGCTGTAATAGATGACAACTGCGGCCTTTCGAAATTTTACAGTATCGCCGGCACCCTCAGCGATGAATTGAAAGTTCAATTTATCAATCAAATTGATGATGCTGATACAATGAGTTGGGATTTTAAATATAAAAAACACCGGCTCACTTTGCAATACAGTATTTTTAATGGCGTATCCATATTACCACAGCCCATAAAAGATATGGCAGGTGCTGATAAAGCAGTAAGAGAAATTGCGAGTTTGCTTGTAAAAAAAGCCTATTGATCAATATTTCTTTACATCTAACGAGGCTAGTATATTCAGATAACTGATATATCTCTCTACGTTTATTTTTCCTTCAGCCACCGCATCTTTAATTGCGCAACCGGGTTCTTCAGTATGCAGGCAATTATTAAATCTGCATTTTCCGATCAGCGGTTTCATTTCTGCAAAATAATGCGATAACTCCACCGGTTCAATTTCCATGAGTGCAAATTCACGCATGCCCGGCGTATCTATAATGGTTCCGCCTGATGGCAGATCGTACATCTCTGCAAACGTAGTAGTGTGCAGCCCTTTACCACTCCAACCGCTTACATCCTGTGTTTTTATTTCCGTTTGAGGAAGCAGAAAATTGATGAGGGATGATTTACCAACTCCTGAGTGGCCACTGATGAGTGTTTGCTTGCCGGAAAGTAATTTTTCAAATGGTTGTAATCCGGTTTGCTGTTCAATACTTAATAAAAAAACCTTGTATCCGATAGCTTCATATATTTTTTTTATCGTATCAAATTTTTTTAATTCTTTTTCTCTGTACAGATCACTTTTGTTAAATACAATAATTGCAGGAACATGATAAGCTTCTGATGCTGCCAGAAACCGGTCAATAAAACCGGTGCTTGTTACAGGATTTCTTAGAGAAGCCATTAGAATCGATTGGTCAAGATTGGCAGCAATAATATGTTGTAACGATTTTTTCTGAGGTGATTGCCTGATTATGTAATTTTTCCGGTCAAAGATTTTTGTGATCATTCGATCTCCCTCGCTGTCATTTATTTCCACGAGGTCGCCCACCGCTACCGGGTTGGTAGAAGTAAGGTCATCGGTTTTAAACCTTCCTTTTATTCGCGCATCGGCAAAGTCGCCGGTTTCCGTTTTTATCCGGTACCAACTTCCGGTTGATTTATAAACAGTTGCCTTCAAAACTTTTGTTTTTATGGAAATTTTTTAAAAACGGTATATTTTAAGATTGCCTCCAAAAGTAATAATCCAAGTGCTATAAAAACTAACGGATAATATTTTTCTGTAGAACGCTGGAAGCTCGTGATCTGAACTTTAGACTTTTCCAACTGATCGATCTCCTCGTAAATTTTTTGAAGACTGCTGTTATCAGTTGCCCTGAAATATTTACCACCGGTTTCCTTTGCGATTTGTGTTAAAAGTTTTTCATCAATAGAAACTTTTTCGGGCGGCATACTTCCCACCGGTGTATTTATACCCGGCACAAAACCATCTGTACCTACACCTATGGTGTACACTTTTACATGAAATGCTTTAGCAATTTCTTTAGCTGTGGAAGGATCTATCAGCCCGCTGTTGTTAATTCCATCTGTAAGCAGGATAACCACTTTACTTTTTGATTTGCTGTTGCGAAGCCTGTCAACACTTGTTGCCAAACCGCTTCCTATGGCAGTACCATCTTCCAATAACCCGTTTCTGATTTGCTGAATCTGTGATATAAGTATAAAATGATCGGTGGTGAGCGGACATTGGGTAAAGCTTTCTCCTGCAAAAATTACAACACCAATTCTGTCATCAGGGCGGTGGTTTACAAAATCTATAGCCACACGTTTGGCAGCTTCCATTCTGTTTGGTTTAAAATCCTGCGCGGTCATACTTCCGCTCACATCAATGCAAAGCATGATGTCAATACCTTCTCCTTCGCGTTGGGTTTCAGAAAACTTTACCTGCGGCCGCGCCAAAGCAATAATGATGCATGAAAGCGCCAGTAGCCGAAGGATAAAGGGAATATTTTGAAAAGTATTTTTTATAGATCCGCTTTTTGAAAGACCTTTCAGCGTACTGATCTTTATGGCAGCCTCCTTTTTATTGCCGCGTGCAATCCTTAACCAGATAAGTAAAGGCACCAAAAGGAATAATGCAAAAAAATAAGGCTGCGCAAAGGTGATATGATTGAAATAATCAAATATCATTCTTTACCTCCCTGGTTCTGTCGTGAATATGTTTTATGATTTTTTCTTCTACCCATACAGCCTTCTTCACCTCTTCCACATCGGGCCGGTATTTTGCAAACTTGACCGCATCTCCTGTCTTTAATACGGATGCAAATTCACTTATTGTTTCTCTTGAAAAATCATATTCTGAAATGGTCGCAATGATCTCATCCGATGTAAGATGCATTTGCAGCCGGTTTGTTTTTCTTGTCAGGTATCTTTTAAAAATATAGGCCAGTTGAAAATAATAAGACTTTAATTCTGAAGGTGGAGGAAGTTGCCCGGCTTTTAGTTTTTGAAGCGCCTGCATCGCTTCGTCATAATCGCTTAGATCATTATCAAATAACGAAACTGGCATTTCTTTCTTTTTCCTGGTTTTGAAATAGATAAGTAATCCAATAAGTATTATCAGCAGCCCTGCTATAAGCCATTTCCACCAATCTCTTTCAAGCGGAACTCTTATAATGGGTTTAATATCATGAAAAGGCATGATACTGTCTAATGGCGAATATCTTACATCCACAGGTATGGTATCAGTAAACATCTGAAAAGTGGAATCACCATTTAATTTCTCAATCTGAAATGAAAGTGCCGGAATCGTTTGCCGGCCCGAATCAAAACTTGTGAGCAATAATGATTGACTGAATTGAATATTGCCGTTGGAAAATGAGGAATCTATTTTGTCTTTGCTCACAACTACAAAAGCCCCAAAACTATCAGGCACATTAAACCATGATATCCTGTATAAATTATCGGGCATAGATGTTTGAACGTGATACTGAATCCGCTCACCGATTAATATGCTGTTCCTGTCTACAGATGTAGTGATCGTCGGTTTTTGAGCAATCGCAATTACCGGTATAAAAGCGATAAGCAGTAAAATATTATGGAAATAGCGGTTCAATCCTGTTACCTGTTTACTTTTCTTTTCTTAAAAAACTTCTGCAATATTTTTACATAATCTTCGTCGGTGCGAAAGTGTAGCAGCTCTGCGCCTGCTTTTTTAAAAATGGTTTTGCATTGTATGCTTTGATCCATAAAATTCTGATGATAATTATGCCGGATCATTTTATTGGATGAATCGAGCCATATAGTTTTGCCGGTTTCAAGTTCTTCTGTTTTTACCATTCCCATATCCGGTAACTGGCTATCCATTTTGTCATATACTTTCAGCCCTATCACATCATGCCTTTGGCCTAAAACCCGAAGCCGGTGCTCATAATTGTCGTCTATGAAATCGCTCATGATAAATGCGATGCTTTTCTGGCTACAGTTTCTGTTAAAGAAGTGAAGTGCTTCACTTATGTTTGTTTCACTTCGTTTGGGTGTAACTGTTAGTATTTCTCTTACAATATACAGAGCGTGGTTTTTTCCCTTTTTAGGAGGAATGAATTTTTCGATCTTATCACTAAAAAAGATCACCCCTACTTTATCATTATTGTTTATAGCACTAAATGTAAGCACTGCTCCGATTTCTGTAATAAGGTCACGCTTTCTTTTTTGAGTGGTCCCGAAAAGTGAACTGTCGCTTATATCAACCAGCAGAATCACATTTAATTCTCTTTCTTCTTCAAAAACTTTGGTGAACGGATGTGCATAGCGTGCACTTACATTCCAGTCTATAAACCGCACATCATCTCCGGGATAATATTCGCGCACTTCACGAAAACGCATTCCCTTTCCTTTGAAGGCTGAATGATATTCACCGGAAAAAAGTTGAGTGGTTATCTTTTTGCTGGCAATCTCAAGTTCGCGTACTTTTTTTATAATGTCTGCTGAAGTGGCCATTACTTCAAATTCTTATGGAACATTTACAGTTTTCAATATTTCATCTATGATCATTTCCACGTCCACATTTTCTGCCTCGGCTTCATAGGTAAGCCCGATCCTGTGTCTTAATACATCTTTGCAAATGTTTCGCACATCTTCGGGAATTACATATCCGCGCTTGTTTAGAAAAGCATAGGTTTTGGCCGCAAGTGCCAGATTTATACTTGCACGCGGAGATCCGCCGAAGGCGATCATCGGTTTTAATTTTGAAAGATTATATTGATCGGGAAACCTGGTAGCAAAAACGATCTCAATAATGTATTGCTCCACTTTTTCATCCATATAAACCTGTCTTACCAACTTACGCGCCTCCAGTACTTCCTGTACAGATACTACCGGCCTTACAGCTTCTGCGCCCTGCCCTGAAACGTTTTGGCGAATGATAGCCTGCTCATCTGTTTTGGATGGATAACCGATTACTACTTTAAGCATAAACCGGTCTACCTGTGCTTCAGGCAATGGATAAGTTCCTTCCTGTTCGATGGGATTTTGTGTAGCCAATACCAGAAATGGCTCGGGTAATGTATAAGAATAATTGCCAATCGTTACCTGTCTTTCCTGCATGGCTTCAAGCAAGGCGCTTTGCACTTTTGCAGGAGCACGGTTGATCTCATCAGCTAAAATAAAATTTGCGAAAATAGGGCCCTTGCGCACTACAAATTCATTTTGCTGCTGATTGTATATCATGGTTCCGATTACGTCGGCAGGTAAAAGGTCGGGTGTAAATTGAATACGGCTGAATGCGGCGTTGATAGTACTTGCAAGTGATTTAATAGACAAGGTTTTTGCGAGGCCCGGAACGCCTTCAAGTAAAATATGCCCATTACTTAAAAGGCCGATCAATAAGCGCTCCACCATGTGATTCTGACCGACGATCACTTTATCTATTTCTGTATGAATATGGTCAAGAAAAGTGGCTGCATAACTAATCTTTTCATTAAGCAGCCGGATATCTTCAGCGGTTTGTAACATTGAATTCTAAAATGTAGATTAAGGTTTGCAAAATACGAACAACAAAAGATTATGCTATCCGGCAAAAAAAATCTTCACGGAAAGGTATGTTAAAATAAAAAGGAAAAGATTCGTCTAACCATCAGTTTTCAACCCTGAAAGACACTTTGCAGATTACTCCGTAGGAAATGATATTTCCATCTTTTACATGGCATTTAAAGTCCTTCACATAAACAGAATCAATGTTTTTAATTGTTTTTGAAACCTCAGCCACAGCGTTTTTGATTGCCTCATCAAAACTGTTTTCAGAAGAGGCGATTACTTCAATTACTTTTACAATAGCCATAAAATTTTTTTTAAGGTTAAATAATGTGATTAACAGGCAAAAGTTATTCCGAATGTAGTAATGTTTTTTCAAAAGCACTTTTTTGCCGATTTTTTAAAACAGGAAATTTAAATATTACATTTGCAGCAATGGCAAAGTGTAGGTTTATTCAAAAGTCTTTTGCGGCATTTTTGCTGGCTGTATTTGTACTATGCAATACGCCCACTACTGCACTGCATTATTTATTTGCCAATCACAAGGATGTTCCCACCCGCACATCAGAATTAAATCATCAGCCGCAAATTCAAACTGCCGGTATAGATTGCCATTGCATCAGCAATGTGGTTAACGCTCCTTTTCTTTTTCAGTATCAGGCGCCTCAGATTTTACCGGTTTTAGGAAAGGCTGAATATATCGCGGTAGAATTCAACTCACTTCCCTATTCTTCACATGATTATTTTCAATTAAGAGCCCCTCCGGTTTTAAGCTGATCACAAAAAAATTTAATCAGTTTAATTAACCTCTTTTTATTTATGAAATTTTACTCTTTTGTAATTGCAGCACTGCTGTTAATACATACATGGCCGGCGGCGGCTCAAAAAACTAATGAATCATTTACACTTTCAGGAATTGTAAAAGCAGATGATGGCCAACCATTACCTGGAGCCACGATTTATATTGCCGATCTCAAAAAAGGAAGTGTCGCTGATGGCAATGGCCATTTTCGGATCAGCCATATTCCACCCGGAAGTTTTGTTGTAGAAGTAGATTTTACCGGTTACAGATCCGAGGTAGAAAATTTACTTTTTAATAAGGATATCAACCTTGATTTTACGCTCGAAGTAGCTGTAACAGAAGAAAAAGAGATCGTTATTACCGGCAGTTCGCGCGCTACATCATTAAAAAGAAACCCTATTCCTATTATCAGTATTAATAAGCAATTTTTACAACAAAATCTAAGCACAAATATAATAGATGCGATTGCCAAGGCGCCTGGCGTAAATGCCGTTACCACCGGACCTAATGTGTCAAAGCCATTTATTCGCGGCCTGGGATTTAATCGCATCCTTACCATGTATGATGGCATCAGACAGGAAGGACAGCAATGGGGCGACGAGCATGGAATTGAAATAGATGAAAATGCCGTAGAAAAAGTGGAAGTGATTAAAGGCCCGGCCAGTTTATTATACGGATCTGATGCGATAGCAGGCGTAATAAATCTTATTCCGCCAAATCCGCCTTTGCAAGGAATTACTACCGGCGGATTAAGCGCTGCTTATCAAACAAATAATAATCTCGCTGAATTTTCAGGTCATGTGGAAAGCTATAAGAATGACCTGAGCTGGGGTATTATCGGTGCGCATAAGATGGCTGCAGATTTTAGAAATCCAATTGATGGAAGAGTTTACAACACAGGTTATAAAGAAAGCTCTCTTTATGTGCAAACCATGCTTCATAAAAATTGGGGATACAGCCGCTTCGGTATTTCTCTTTATAATAACCTTCAGGAAATACCGGATGGCGCAAGGGATTCTGCAACACGGAAATTCATTAAGGAAACCCCGGATGGCGAGCAAATCGTGTCAGAAAAAGAATTGAGATCTTACAAAATATCTGATAATTACCAAAGGATACAACATTACAGGATTTATAATATTACGAATTTTACAGCAGGCCGCGACAGAGCAGCAATTCAGCTTGGCTTTCAACGAAATGTGAGGCAGGAATTTGATGATCCTGCTTCTAAGGAAGCAGCTTTGTATCTGCAATTAAATACACTTACCTATGATGCTAAATATTTCTTTCATCAATTTGGCAAAACAAATATTACTCTGGGTGTAAATGGGATGTACCAAAGCAATGTGGTTACTCACGGGCATGAGTTTATTATTCCTTCTTACCATCAATTGGATGTCGGGCCATTTGCTTTTGGAAAGTACTCATCAGGAAGATTTGAATTGGCAGGAGGTATCCGGTTTGATACCAGAAATTTTAAAAATGAAGCTCTTTATGTTTCTCCGCTTGATGAAGAGGTTCCGGTATTTGGGAAAGATACAATTGGCGCTCAAAAATTATTTTCAGACTACAGTCATTTGTTTTCCGGTTTAAGTGGAAGCGCAGGAATTTCTTACCGGATGTCAAAAGATCTGAGTTTGAAATTCAACGTGGCAAGAGGCTTCAGGGCGCCTAATATTTCTGAGATATCAGCAAATGGCATTCACTCAGGCTCTAAAATTTACCAATTGGGCAATGAAAATTTTAAACCTGAATTCAGTTTTCAACAAGACTTTGGCCTTTATTATTCTTCAGAGCACGTATCACTTAATTTTGGTCTTTTTAATAATACCATTCAAAATTATATCTACAATAAAAAAGTGGTCACCTCTGTTGGAGCAGATTCTATAATAATACCGGGATATCAAACCTTTAAATATACTGCTTCCAAAGCCAGGTTGCAGGGCGGCGAATTAATGATAGATCTTCATCCGCATCCCCATGATTGGCTTCACTTTGAAAACGCCATTTCTTTTGTAGTTGCTAAAAATCTTGAAGCATTAGGTGATGAAGACCGGTATCTGCCTTTTATTCCGCCCTTCCATACGCGGTCAGAACTAAGAGCTTCTTTTAAGGAAGTTGGCAGCCATTTGAAAAACGCATTTGCGAAAATCGCGCTTGAAGTGTATGGTGCGCAAAATCGTGTATTTTCTTTGAGTGGAACTGAAACTCCAACACCCGGATATCAACTGGTAAATGGCGGCTTTGGATTTGATGTGGAAAATCAAAAAGGAAAAACGCTCTTCAGTGTTTCAGTGCTGGGAAATAATTTGTTTAACGTTGCTTACCAATCAAATATGAGCCGGATGAAATATTTTGAAGATTATCCTGATGACCCCCGTGGCCATCATGGCATTTACAATATGGGCCGCAATATCAGTTTGAACCTGAAAGTGCCATTTTAAATGGAGTGTGCCATCTTTTCATTTATATTAGACGTTTTGACAAAAAGAGTTTAATTATGTGCCGTGGCACCAAACTTGACAAAATGTTTTGTTCAAAACTTCGTTTTTTAAACGATCAATGCAAACTCTAAAACTTTAAATGAAAAATAATTATTTTTTTGGCCCTGAAGAGGAAATGGAATTTATGCCTATCATTCCGCTTCATGATGGAAATGATAACGATGTGGCCGAAAACATTCCGGACGAGCTTCCGATTTTGCCATTAAGAAATACGGTGCTTTTCCCCGGTGTGGTAATTCCAATAACAGTTGGGAGGGAAAAAAGTATTAAAGCGGTGAATGACGCTTACAAAATGGATAAACTTGTAGGTGTTGTTTCTCAGAAAGACAGCCAGATAGAAGAACCTTCTCTGGAAGATCTGGAGAAAATAGGAACGGTGGCAAAGATCATCAAAATGATTAAAATGCCGGATGGAGGTACTACCGTTATCATTCAGGGAAAAAAGCGATTCAAAACAGAAGAGATTACCACACAGGAACCGTATTTTAAGGCCAGGATCACCGTCCTCGAAGAAGAGGAAGTGAAAGATGATGAGGATTTTAATGCGATGGTAGGTTCTATTAAAGAATTGGCAGGCCAGATTATCCAGATTTCTCCCAACCTGCCATCAGAGGCAAATATTATTCTGAAAAATATTGAGAATCCGGTTTTTCTCATCCACTTTGTAAGCAGTAATTTAAGCAGCACACTTGCAGAGAAACAAAAATTGCTCGAGATACAAAGCCTGAAAAGCCGCGCCGAAATCTTGCTGGGATTGTTGCAGACAGAATTGCAATACGCTGAACTGAAAAACAAGGTTACCAATAAAACACGCGCTGAACTTGATAAGCAGCAAAAGGACTATTTTTTACAGCAACAACTGAAAGCGATCAAGGAAGAGTTGGGCGGAGAAAATGTGGAAGAAGTAAAGGATATGCAGAAAAAGGCCGAGGCCAAAAACTGGCCGAAAGCTGCAAAGGAAATGTTTGCAAAAGGAATAGAAAAACTCGAAAGGATGCATCCTTCCACACCCGATTATTCTTTGGTGTACAATCACCTTGACCTGATGCTCGATCTGCCATGGAATGATGTAACCAAGGATGATTATAATCTTAAAAAAGCAAAGCAGGTACTTGATCACGATCATTACGGAATGCAAAAAATAAAGGAGCGTATTCTTGAATATCTCGCCGTATTAAAATTAAAGGGCGATATGAAAAGCCCTATTCTTTGTTTTGTAGGACCTCCAGGAATTGGTAAAACATCGCTTGGTAAAAGCATTGCCAATGCTATCAACAGAAAATATGTACGCGTTAGCCTGGGCGGCCTGCATGATGAAAGTGAGATACGCGGACACCGCAAAACCTATGTGGGTGCCATGCCCGGAAGAATTATTCAATCTATCCGGAAGATAAAATCCTCCAATCCTGTAATGATCCTAGATGAAATTGATAAAGTTGGAACTGATTTCAGAGGCGATCCTTCATCAGCACTGCTTGAGGTTTTGGATCCTGAGCAAAACAATAATTTTTACGATAATTACCTCGAACTGGAATATGATCTGAGTAAGGTTTTATTTATCGCTACTGCCAATTCATTGCAGAGCATCCAGCCCGCTCTTCGCGACAGGCTCGAGATCATTGACCTGAACGGATATGCGATAGAAGAAAAGGTGGAAATAGCCAAGCGTCATCTGCTTCCCAAGCAGAAAGAAGCGCATGGCTTGGGTAAAGTAAATTTTAAAGTGAGCGATAAGGTTCTTGAAAAGATCATTAAAGATTATACCAGGGAAAGTGGCGTGCGTGAACTCGACAGGCAGTTGGCAAGTATTATGAGAAAACTTGCGAAGGAATATGCTGAAAAAGGAAAATTAAAGAGAACACTTACAGGCGAGGATGTAGAAAAATTTTTGGGCAGATCAAGATATAGCAACGAGATCTACAGGATGGCAAATATGCCTGGTGTAGCAGTAGGGCTCGCGTACACATATGTGGGCGGTGATATTCTTTTTATCGAAAGCGCCATCAGCGACAACGGAAAAGGCGATTTAAAACTTACAGGTAATCTTGGAAATGTGATGAAGGAAAGTGCTTCTACTGCCTTAAGTTATTTGCAATCGAATGCAAAGAAATTCAATATTGATCCAGAAATGTTTTATAAGAAAAACATTCATATACATGTGCCTGAAGGTGCCACACCAAAAGATGGACCCAGCGCCGGTATTACCATGATGACCGCTCTGGCATCGGCATTTACCGGCAAAAGAGTGAAGCCTTATCTGGGAATGACCGGCGAAATAACACTGCGTGGACAAGTGTTGCCGGTGGGTGGCATCAAAGAAAAAGTGCTGGCAGCCAAGCGGTCAGGGTTAAAAGAATTGATCATGTGTGTACAGAATGAAAAAGATGTGAATGAGATCAATCCTGAATTTATTGACGGCCTGGAAATTCATTACGTGAAAACGATGCAGCAAGTGCTTGAACTTGCGCTGGTATAGGGTGGAGGTTGAAGTTGAAGAGCCTGTCCGCCGTGGCGGATGAAGGTTGATGGTTAATTTTTTTCGAATAAACGAATAAACCCATAAACGCATCAATTAATAAACGAATAAACCAATCAATGCATCAACGAATCTTTAATCTAAAATTTTAAATTTTTAAGTTGAAAGGAAAAGCCGTGCCGTCAAAAGCACTTTTTTTGAAATATTTTAAAAAGTTAGAGGCTGCATCAATAGTTCGATGCGGCTTCCTTTTTTTTCGGATAGGGGTGGAATCGCATTTTATTTATCCAATGCTCGTGGCCTTCATTTTACTTTTGAGATATCCTTTTTTTTGCTCTTTTTGAAAAGGAATTTATTTTTTTCAATCCGGGTCGATGCTTTTGTTTTTAAATTTGAATAAGATCAAATGGAGATGCTATGAATCATTCAGAGCCTCAAAGCCTGCGTAATTTTAAAAATTATGTGGCGCTCAGGTTTCAGTTGTATAATAGTTTGTTTACTTCTTTGCCTTTTCAACGTATAGAGAAGACAGGAATTCTTTTAAGCCTGTTTGGGAATAATTGTGAGGAAGGATTTTCTCTGGGGAAAAGCCCGAAAGCTATTATCGAAGATTTTTTTGCTACGCAAACTGCTTTTAAAAACGATGATCAGCAAGCTAATTTATTATTTCGTTTTATACAATATGCTGAAAGGCAGGTAGTACTTTTCGATGCATTGGAAGATGCATCCTTCAGTAAGGTAAATGATATGGGAGGCAGCGGAACGCTCAAACAATTGCAGATGCAGGTAGCTACGCATCAGAAAGAAGAAGAATTAAAAAGATTATTCCATCGATTTGCAGTGGAATTGGTTTTGACCGCACATCCTACTCAGTTTTATCCGCCCGAAGTTTTGGGGATCATTCATGATCTTTCAAAGGCGCTGATAGATAATAATGCCACTCTGGTGGATACTTATCTTCAGCAATTGGGGAAGACACCTTTTTTGAAAAAGAAAAAACCAACACCTTTTGATGAGGCCAAAAGTCTCATTTGGTTTTTAGAAAATGTTTTTTACCAGGCTTGTGGTTCAATTATGACATTTTTAAAAAATCAATTTCCACAATCTGTTGATGAAGCCCATCCTGTGATCAAAATGGGATTTTGGCCGGGAGGCGACAGAGACGGAAATCCTTATGTACTGTCGGATACAACCATTAAAGTAGCAGGTGCGCTTCGTACAGCAATCTTAAAATGTTATCACCGCGATCTTCAACTATTGAGAAGAAGGCTCACTTTTAAAGGTATCGAAGATTTGCTTGTATCACTTGAATCTCAGCTTTATGATGCGCTTTTCAATCCGGAAATAAAAACGGAGATAACTAAAAATTCTTTGCTGGAAGTACTTGGCCGGATCAGAGCCATTATTTTGGAACAACACAATGGCTTGTTTATTCATTTGGTGGATGATCTCATTTTAAAATTGCACATCTTCGGAATTTATTTTGCTTCGCTCGACATCAGGCAGGACAGCAGCATTCACCGTAAAATTTATAATCGTTTGACTGAAACCGACGTATTGCCGGATGGTTATAATTTAATGAAGGACAACGAAAAAATCCGCATACTTTCCGGGCTTTCAGCGATGGAGGAAATTATAAATCTGGAAGATGAAGTGATGAATGATACCTTTGAAAGTGTGCGTGCTATTAAGCAAATCCAAAAAGAAAATGGTGAGGTAGCATGTAACAGATATATTATCAGCCATGCTACTTCAGCGCTTGATGTAATGCAGGTTTATGGTTTATTTATTATGTGTGGATGGCCGAAAGATAAAGTAACTGTTGATATTGTTCCTTTAATTGAAACTGTTGAGGACCTGCATAATGCAAAAAAAATTCTGGAACAACTCTATAAGGACAAACTATACCGCAACCATTTGAAGTTCAGAAAAAACGTACAAACAGTGATGTTAGGTTTTTCTGATGGCAGTAAAGATGGCGGCTACCTGATGGGCAACTGGAGTATTTTTAAAGCCAAGGAGATGCTTACAGCCATTTCAAAAAAGTATGATGTTGAAGTGATATTTTTTGATGGCAGAGGTGGTCCTCCGGCGAGAGGCGGTGGTAAAACGCATAAGTTTTATGCATCTATGGGAAAGAATATTTCCAACAAAGAAATTCAACTTACAATTCAGGGGCAAACGGTTAGTGCCAATTTTGGCACTATTGAATCTGCACGCTATAACCTTGAGCAATTGGTTCACGCCGGGTTGAGCAATGATCTCTTTAATCAAAAAGAAAAAACCTTGAAACCCTCGGATGAAAGACTTTTACAACAACTTGCCGACGAAAGTTTTAGAGCATATACTGCTTTAAAACAACATCCTCGTTTTATGGATTATTTGCTTGAGATAAGTCCACTTAAATATTATAGTGCAACAAATATTGGCAGCCGGCCTACAAAAAGAGGCTCAGGAAAAATGACCATGGAAGATCTGAGAGCTATTCCTTTTGTAGCATCGTGGAGCCAGCTCAAACAAAATATCACAGGGTTTTACGGTGTAGGTACCGCATTGCAAAAAGCCGAAAAAAATGGCCAGTTAAAAAAGGTACAACAACTTTACAACCGTTCATTATTTTTCAGAACACTGATTGATAATTGTGAAATGGCAATGAAAAAATGTTTTTTTCCTTTAACTGATTTTTTATCGCATGATAAAAAGTTTGGAAGCTTTTGGAGAATGATACACAATGAATATGAGCTGTCGGTTAAAATGGTGCTCAGGCTTACTGAGCATACATCGCTCATGCAACAATATCCTGTAGAAGAGCTTTCTGTTTCTATGCGTGAAAGGATCATTTTGCCATTACTCACCATACAGCAATATGCGATGTTCAGGATACGCGAAATGGAAAAAACCGGTCAGGATAATAAAATGAAAAGTGTGTATGAAAAGCTGGTGACAAGATGTTCGTTTGGCTTAATAAACGCAGGGCGCAATTCGGCCTAAGATTTTGATTTCAAAAATTCATAGATGTCTTTCCAGCTTGTGGTATCCAATTCTATCACGGGTTGAAGGTCTTCAATTGTTTCTGACACTTCATGGGCGCCCAGGTAGGTGTTGTTGTTTATAAAAATTGCCTTACACCCGATATTTTGTGCCAGCAACACGTCTGTGATCCGATCGCCTATTACGAAAGAATTTTCTATATCATATTTTGGATCATTGAGATATTTTTTCAATAATCCGGTGCCGGGCTTGCGTGTTGATTTGTTTTCATGGGGGAAAGTGGTGTCGATAAATACATCATCAAAGCAAATTCCCTGGTCTTCAAAAGTTTTCATTATAAAATGATGAGGCGGCCAAAACGCTTCATTCGGAAATATATCAGACCCCAAACCATCCTGGTTGGTAATCATTACAAACAAATAGTCCAATTCACGGGCTATGCGGCCCAGGTATTCAAACACAAATGGGTAAAAATCAACACCGGTGAATTGGCCGGGCCGGTGAAAAGGCGGTGGATCTTTAATTATGGTGCCATCACGATCTATAAATAAGATTTTATTTTTCATATATTAGAAGATAACAATTATTTAGACCTGGAATTAAATATATCTACTTCCACGGGTGAAAATTAATGACAAGCGGTATAAGATAGGTTGAAAAAAAGTGTTAATAAAAGCTATTAATAAGTCGGGAATGATAAAATAAATGTCGATTTTAGCAATGAAAAATTTAATTCAAATTACCTTCGCGCAGTTTTCCAACCCCCGGATCCATTCGTAAAAAACTTTTAGTTAAATCGTGAATTATACAACTTAAAGCGTAGAATTCCGTTTATTTTAAATAGCACAAAAATCCTCATACATCTGAATGAAGAAAAATCTTACCACAAAGAAAATTCCCCTCAAACAAGAAAAGTCGAATGATGTTTTGGACCAGCTTGCCGTTGCGGTAGCAGTGATGGATAAAGCATTGAATCTCATCAGGATCAATAAAAAGGCGAAAAAACTTTTGAATTTTTCAGGTCAGGGTGATTTTTTCAGCTTATTTACTAATGAGCCTGCTTTTTTTTCAGCTTGTAAAACTGCACAATCTAAAAAATCAGAGACCGAGATTTCTGTAGAATTATCAGATACAAAAAATAATTTGCTTGCAAAAATATCCGGCACCGTATCTGGTTTAACAATCGTTTTTGAGCCTTTGAATTCGAAAATGTTATCTACAGAACTTTCCGAAATCGCGAGGTTAACAGAGGCCATGGGTGATAGTTTTATGCTTACCGATGCCAATCTGAATTTAATAGACGTTAATAAAGCTTTTTGTAAATCTATCGGGTATGATAAAAAGAAAGTGCTCAAAATGCGCATTACAGATTTTGACAGATTTCTTTCTGAGAAGCAAATACGGGCCAATTATAAAAAGGTAGATAAAACGGGGCCCATTATTATTGACACGAAAAACCTAAACAGCGCTGGAGAATTGGTAGATGTGGAGGTGAATATTTTTAAAGTGCTGCTGGATGGTAAAGAATATTATGCAAACATCGGGCGCGATATTACTACTTTCAAAAAAGCCCAATTGGAATTGCAAAAATCCAATCAAAGGTTTGAGGTCATCAGCAAAGCCACGCAGGATGCACTTTGGGAAGTGGATCTTAAAACTGGTGAAAGATGGGGTAACGATATCCATCAGAAATTATATGGAAGATCGAGGCGAGACGCGGTTCCCACAGCGAAGGAATGGGAAAAACGTATACACATTGCTGATAGAAATTTTATAGTAAGCCTTCAGGAAGAGTGCATTAAATCAAAGAAAGAAAACCTGCAGTGCGAATATTGGTTCAGAACCGATAAAAAATGGATATTCATTTACGATCGCACACACTATGTGTATGATGAAAAAGGAAACCTGATACAGGCAATGGGTTCGATGCTCGATATTACCGGCCAGAAGGAAGCCCAGATGCAATTGACCAATCAAAAAAATCTTAGTGAAAGTATCATCAATGCACTTCCGGGAATATTTTACCTGATGGATAAAAATGAAAATATTTTAAGGTGGAATAAAAATTTTGAAATTGTTACAGGTTATTCAGCAGAGGAAATACGTGATATGAAAGCCGGCCACTTTTTTCAGGAAAGCCAAAAGTCTGTTCTTGCAGAAAAGATTGCTGAGATATTTCAGAAAGGATGGGCTGAAATGGAGGGCGATTTATGGACAAAAAAAGGAGAACAAAAGCCCTATTATCTTACAGGTTCAAGAACGATTGTTGAAAATGAAGAATGTGTGATAGGAACGGGAATGGATATGATGGAGATCAAAAAGGCCGAACAGAAGTTGAACCAAATGGAAAAAAAGATTGCCAACCAAAAGGTATTGGAACAAAAAAAGATATCTCAGGCAATCATTGCCGCACAGGAACGCGAGCGAAATCATATCGGGCGCGAATTGCATGATAATGTGAATCAATTGCTCGCCGGTACCCGTTTGTACCTCACCATGGGCTCGAAAAAAAGTGATGAGGTGGCTGAAGTGGTAAAGTATCCGATAGAACTGTTGGATTCGGGGATTAATGAAATAAGGTCACTCACACACAGGCACATTTCTCCTGCTAAGGATATGAGCCTCAAACAATTGGTTGAAACCCAGGTTCAGTTGCTGAAAGCAGCAGATATTAATGTCAAACTTTTCTTTGATATTGACAACGATATTTACGACAATCTGCGGATCAATATCTACCGCATCCTGCAGGAACAGGTAAATAATTTACTGAAACATTCAGAAGCCAGCAATGTAGATATATCCATGACTTTCGAAAATTGTTCAATAAACATTAATACCAAAGATGATGGTAAAGGCTTCAACACCGAGGTTACACGCGATGGCATCGGCTTATCAAATATTTATAACAGGGTAGACGCCTACGATGGTACAATGAAAATAGTAAGTGAGCCTGGTAAAGGTTGCCTCATCAGCATTTCAATTCCTGTAAAAGATTGCGAAGGAAAATAAATTGCTCTTTCAAAAGCACTTTTTCGGCATTTTTTTAAAAAAGTTCAATCAAAAAATTTGCGCCCCAGGTCCACATTGCCACCTGATATCAGAATGCCCGTTTTCTTTTCTTTAAATAGATCAGTATTGAACAAAGCGACTGCCACAGGAACTGCCGAACTTGGCTCGATAATGATCTTCATTCTTTCCCAAACCAATCGCATCGCTTCAATGATCTGTTGATCACTTACAGTAATTATTTGGGATACATTTTCCATAATGATCGGGTAGGTAAGCGATCCGAGTGAAGTAAGCAATCCATCAGCAATAGTTTTTGGTTCAAATGAAGGGATAAATATTTTTTCGTTGAATGATTTCCATGCATCGTTTGCCCCGTCTGGTTCGCAGCCAATTACTTTAATTGTGTTTGAAAAATACTTCACGGTTAATATTGTGCCGCTTAAAAGGCCGCCGCCGCCCACCGGAGATAAAATAAAATCAAGCCCGTTTACTTCGTTGATGAGTTCCAGGCAGGCAGTGGCCTGTCCTGCTATCACATCATAATTATTGTAAGGATGAATTTCAGCAGCACCGGTTTCATTTATCACTTGTGCAAGGGTTTCTTCTCTTGCCTGAAGTGTGGGTTTACAAAATGTGATCCTTCCTCCATAGCTTTTTACAGCAGCTACTTTCACCCTGGGTGCATTTTCGGGCATTACAATATATGCCGGAACTCCCAATAATTGTGCAGCCCTTGCAAGAGCCTGTGCATGATTTCCACTTGAATGAGTGGCAACTCCTTTTTTTAATTTGTTTTTATCAATTGATAAAAGTGCGTTGAATGCTCCGCGGCTTTTGAAAGCGCCTGCTTTTTGCAGGTTTTCACATTTAAAAAATAATTGTGCACCACACATCTCATTCAATTGATGGGAAGTGAGTACAGGTGTGTGATGTATGTAATTATGGATGCGCTCTTCAGCGTTCAATAAATCTTCTTTAGTAGGAATATGTTGTAAGATCATGAAGCAAAAGTAAGTAGCAGTTAACTCAATTTAACCTTACCTGAAATAAAAAACCCTCACATTTTAGCGAGGGTTTAATATTTATTAAAAGATATTGATGTTACTTTTTTCTTTTGTTTTGCTTTCTCTGGCCAAAGATGTTTCCTTCTTTAAAGCCATTGCCTTCAGGACTTCCGAGGCGTGTCATGGCGCATCTGAAACCTACAGTGCTGCTTGCCTGATCCTGCTCCATGAATCTGCGGGTACCCGGAGAGAGCCAGTAAGGCATATCGTTCCAGCTACCGCCTTTTATCACGCGCGATTTATCACTGATCAATGAAGAGATACCGTAACCATAAGTAACATTGCTGATAGAGTCACCATCCAGATAATTGATCACATCACCTTTTTGATAATTACGGCGGTTAGATGCTTCTTCATCTGTTACCACCTGCTTTTTCAAATGACCAAGTGTGTCTCTTTCATACTCGCCTGCACTGTTTTTGTAAAATTTAGTAAACTTATTGCCACGGAATGGATTCACATCATCCATATCCTGTGAGTTCATAGGGCGATACACATCTGCCACCCACTCACTTACGTTACCACTCATATTGTATAATCCAAATCCATTAGGATAGAAAGATTTGATAGGGCCAGGAATAGCAGCACGGTCGTTCAAACCGCCTGCAACACCCATTACGTCGCCATTTCCTCTTTTAAAGTTTGCCAAAAACTCACCCTGCCAGCTACCTCTTCTGTTATCTCTTAAACCGTTTACATTTTTACTCCATGAATAAACCTGCTGGTTTGAAAATAATTCTTCACCGTGATTTTTTTCTTTGGTACGTGGCTTTGGATTTTGAGCTACTAATCCGTAAGCTGCATATTCCCATTCAGCTTCAGTAGGAAGGCGGTAGCTTGGCAGCAGAATACCATCTTCAAAAGTCACAACCTTTCTTGGTTTGCCGCTTACATCTTTTAATCCACCTTTCTTGGGAGCCGTTTTATTATTGATCTGTTCAGGATCCATTAAATAAGTATCTGTATTGAATGTCATTTCTCCTTCGCCACCCTTCATAGCTGCCAATGGAGCTTTTTTATTAAGATAACCTTTATCGATCAGCATTTTTTCATTTACCCTGTCGGTACGCCAAACACAAAAATCATGTGCCTGTTCCCAGGTAACACCTACTACAGGATAATAATTATAAGCCGGATATCTGAAATAATATTCCACATAAGGTTCGTTGTATGCCAGTTCACTTCTCCACACGAGTGTATCAGGAAGCGCCATTCTCATAATGGTAGTATCGCCGTCAAAAGTATTGCTGAGCCAGTACAGATATTCGCGATAGTGCACGTTTGCCACTTCTGTCTCATCTATATAAAATGAATTGACACTTACACGGCGGGGTACATTGTTCCAATCTCCCATTACGTCTTCTTCCTTGGCACCCATTACAAAAGTACCACCCTGAACAAACACCAATCCGGGACCGGCTTTTTGTTCCTGACCTTTTATTACATGGAAATTACCGTAATCTTTATCGTCATAATTCCATCCGGTTACAGATGATTTTTGTTTTTTCTTCCCAAACATTCCTCCGTTTTTGCAGGAAGTAAAGGCGATAGTAGCTGCCAGAAAGAGTAAGGTGATCTTACCGGCTGAAATAGTTTTTGACATGTACATTCGTTTTGCAGATTAATTAACGAAAGGTTTTCTTTGTTATTGTATGCGGATATTTGTGTCTGCGAATATAATACCTTTCAGGCTTTATATAGTTTGCTAAAATTTAAAAAAGCGGCTAAGATTTACAATTTTGCATTGCATTCACAAAATGAATTTAGCAATAAATTTCATCTCCATGAAATCACATCCTAATCCTCTTATGGATATATAAATAATATATGAGCCGCAATATTTCCAGATCAGAATCGTTTTTTAGATTGCCTGCAGAATTCACTTTAATGATTAAAAGGGTTGACTGTTGGACTAAAACCTTTATTTTTACAACCCCAAAAAAAATGTTCCTATCGCGGTAATCTCTACCTAATCAAGAATTAAAAAAACACATGAAAAAAGCGATTGTGAAATTCGCAGCTATTGCATTGCTTACGGGCAGTAGTTTTTATTCCGTAGCCCAAAGTTCAAATTCGGATCCTATTAACGTAGTTACCACAGCCGTTCCCTTTCTTCGTATTTCTCCTGATGCGAGAGCCGGTGGTATGGGTGATGCAGGTATTGCCACTATACCTGATGCAAGTTCAATTTTCTGGAATTTGTCTAAAGTGCCGTTTGCAAAAAGCAAATCAGCGGTTACGCTTACTTACACTCCCTGGTTAAAAGCGCTTGACCTAAATGATGTGTATCTTATTAGTGGAGCGGGTTATTACCAGTTGGATGAACTGCAGGCAATTTCCGCATCAGTTCGTTATTTTAGTCTTGGTAATATTCAGTTTACTGATAATAATGGGAATGCTCTCGGCGCCTACAGGCCAAGAGAATTTGCAGTGGATGCAGGATATTCCAGAAAACTGTCTGAAAAATTGGGCGTAGGTATTTCTTTAAGATATATTAATTCCAATCTGGCAAGCGGCCAGTCGTCCAGCGGATCTACATATAAAGCCGGAACTGCAGTTGCGGGTGACCTTTCTTTGTTTTACAATGGATCTGAATCAGGAGACCAGAGTGGATTTAATTGGGGCGTGAGCCTGTCAAATCTTGGATCGAAAATTTCATATACCAACGACGCTCAGGAAAAAGATTTCATCCCAGCCAATCTTGGGCTGGGCGGTGCTTATGTAAAAGTATTTGATGAAAACAGCAAAGCTACTTTTGCTTTAGATATCAATAAATTATTGGTACCTACGCCACCGTCATTAGGCGATAGCGCAGGCCTTGCAGATTACCGCAGCAAAGGAGTGGTAAGCAGTTGGTTCAGTTCATTTGGCGATGCGCCGGGTGGCTTCAACGAAGAATTAAAAGAATTTACATTCAGCCTGGGGGGAGAATATAGCTATAACGATCAGTTTTTATTTCGGGTAGGATATTTTTACGAAGCACCCACCAAAGGTGACCGACAGTATTTTACTGTAGGTGCCGGATTGAATTATAATATGTTTGGTTTGAACTTTTCTTATCTTATCCCCAGCGGATCAGGAGTGAATCGCAATCCGCTTTCCAATACATTAAGGTTTGGCTTGCTGTTAAATCTTGATAAAAACTATTCCTTCGGAGGAACAGAATAAATAAAATTTCAATTAATTAATAAGGACTGTCGGAAGATGGTCCTTATTTTATTCCGGAATATTTTATGAGGATGTTCAACCCCTTCGGGGTTGGCGATGGTGTGGTTTGTTGTGCCCCTGATTGCATCAGGGGTTATTGAAATTTTACCCCTTCCGGGTTTGGAGTAATGATTTTAGTACAGATTGAATTCGGGGTTTGGGAATTCAGTTGTTGTGATGCTGATGGTATCAGGGGTTAGGGAAATTTATCTATTCGGGAATAAAATGGATTTTAAAAAATCATTGAAATAGTGCTTTTGAAAGGATATTTTTGAGAGGTGGCAACTTTTAAATAGTTACCTTTTCTATTATCCATCTTTGTAATATTTTTTCGATCTACATTTACATCTAACTTAATTTCTATGCGAGCTTTACCATTCAGAACTGGCTTTGGAATTGATTTTCATCAATTGGAATTGGGGCGACCTTTCTTCATAGGTGGCATTCAAATAGATCATAATAAAGGTGCAGTTGGTCATAGTGATGCAGATGTTTTATTACACGCTATCTGCGATGCCTTACTTGGGGCACTGGCGTTGGGCGACATTGGTTTGCATTTCCCGGATACGGATGACCGTTATAAAAATATCGACAGCAAATTGCTTTTAAAAAAAACAGTTGAGCTGGTAGAACAATCAGGCTATTCCATAGGAAATATTGATGCCTCTGTATGTCTTGAAAATCCAAAACTAAAAGATCATAAAAAAGAAATGCAATCCGTGATCGCGGAAATCTGTAAAGTCACTCAGGATTGTGTTTCAATCAAAGCCACAACAGCAGAAAAGATGGGTTTTGTGGGAAGGGAAGAAGGAGTGGCGGCTTATGCCACAGTTTTATTGATTGCAGAAGCTTCCCAACCGCGTCATTGAGTGTGATTAACCTGGCATGCTTGTTCGATAATTTTTGTATCAATCGTATTTTGCGAAATTGCTGAATAGTATTTATACCCTGGTGTTAAGAGTACTTTTTCTCAAAATTCTTCTTTGATATTTTTTATGTAATAATTCTGTTTTCAGGCCGTTTATCTGTTGTATATCCTAAAAAATTAACCGGCTATGAAAACCTTACAATTAGGATTCACTTTGTGTTTCCTTTTCATCAGTGCAATCGCCGTAAAAGCACAGACACCAACCTTTGAACGGCAGCCGCTGTTTAAAAACGCTGCTCAAAAATTACCGGCGGCTATCAGCGAATTAGAAAAAGCTTTTACTGTAAAAGAAGGCAGCGAGGTCACTTTTCAATTCAACAACTTTAAGTTTACCGGCACTGTACAAACAAGCATCAAGCGCTACGAAAACCTTTATAGCGTTATTATCAAAAGTACATCGTTGAATAATACCCTGCTTTCATTATCCAAAAGGATCAATGACGATAAAACAATTACCTACGTTGGTAGAATGATCAATGAAACGTCGGTCGACGGATATGAATTGGTTCAGAATACTGACGGCACCTACACCTTTCATAAGATACAGACAGAAGATCTGATCCAGGATTTTTAAGTATCCATTTGAGAAACATCCCTATAATATCCAAATGCCATGAAAAAACTAATTACATTAATAATACTATTTTTCCAGATAGCCATAGCAGTGGCTCAACCCAAATTAAGCAGTTTGCCATCTGCAAAAGCTACTTTGTTCCTTGATTTTGATGGTCAATATGTACAAGGTACCACGTGGAATGGCGGTAAATCATTTTATTGCGAACCATCAGGATTAACGGAAGCTCAGATTACAGAAGTGTTTCATCGTGTATCTGAAGATTATCGCCCTTTTAATATCAATATTACTACAGATTCTTCTGTATATCTTGCTGCACCTCTCAATCAAAGAATGAGGATCATTGTTACACCTACGAGCGATTGGTACAAAAATGTGGGCGGCGTTTCCTTCACCCGTTCTTTTACATGGGGCGATGGTACCCCTGCGTTTGTTTTTCCCGACAGGCTGGCATGGAGTGCCAAGAATGTAGCTGAATGTTGCTCACATGAAGGCGGTCATACACTTGGTCTATCGCACCAGGCACGTTACAATGAAAATTGCACGCTGGTTACTACCTACAACGAAGGCATAGGAAGTGGTGAAATCGGATGGGCTCCTGTAATGGGCAACAGTTATGGGCGCAATGTGAGTGGCTGGAACAACGGGCCTACACCAAGTGGTTGTACTGCTGATCAGGATAATCTTTCGATCATTACCGGTATTAACGGTTTTACCTATCGTGAAGATGATCATAGCAATGATCCTCAAAATGCACCAACAAAAATTATTTTATCAAATGATAAATTTGACAACCCGGGCATCATCACTACCAATTCAGATAAGGACGCTTTTGAACTGGATCTCACTCAACCCGGAAGGCTTGTATTAAACGCCCGCCCCTTTTCTGTAGGACCCAATAATGAAGGCGCCAATCTTGATATTCAAATTACTTTGTTGAATAGTAATTATGAAACGATCAAGGTGTATAATCCATCTTATACGTTAAGCGCATCAATTGATACTGGTTTATCACAAGGGAAATATTTTGTCATCCTGGAAGGATCTGGCAGCGCTAATTTTTCAAATTATGGAAGCCTGGGATCTTATTCGATATCCGGTTCTTTTACCGCCGACATTGTAATGCCCGTAAGCCTGCTTCAATTAAAAGGAAACAGCCACGGTGGAAGTCATCAACTTAGCTGGGATATCGTTTGTGATGAAAAACTTTCCAATCAGGAATTACAGGCCTCCTACAACGGTCGGGACTTTGGTGCGATAGCCTCACTTGGTGGAAACGATCGCACTTATAATTTTACCCCTAATCAGCCGGGCGATGTGTATTACAGGCTGAAAGTAACCACAGCAAGCGGGCAAAGCAGCTTTTCAAATATTATTGTTTTGAAACAAACTGAAATTGTAAAACAAGTAAATGTATCGTCTATGGTTCGCAACAATCAATTGCAGATCGCTGCTGCGCAACCATACACTTATATGCTGGCTGATATGAACGGAAAAATTTTGAAAAAAGGCAATTCCGGCGCAGGCTACAGCGTTATTAATATGTCAAATTCTCCTAACGGAATTTATGTTATCCAAATCACTTGTAACTCCCAAAGAATCATTGAAAGAATTGTAAAACTGTAAGGTAGATTCATGTGTAAGTTAAGGGTCAGCGTTAGGGGCTGGCCCTTTTTCGTTTTAGAAATTTCAGAAAAATTCCCATTTTTTTCTCTTGTTTGAAACCGTAAGTTGTTTTACTAACGGTAATGCATATACCAATTTGTGCTTTGTTTATCCACACCTGCTGCATAAGTTTTTTAAAAAGTTTATTTTTTAGAATCTTAAATTGTGGGATATAAATCTTTGTTCTTTTATTCAGGATCTTACTTGTTAACAGCTTAAATAACCAATATGTATTGGAGAAAATTTAATGGCGATGCCATTCATCTTCCGATCAAAACTGCTGTAGAAGAGGCCATCATCCGTGAACATGAAACCGGTGTAAAATTGAAAGTATGTATCGGTACAGACAGCCAGGTCAGAAGTTTCATTACAGAATTTGCAACCGTTATTGTTTTCCTTCGGGAAGGACATGGAGGATTCATGTTTATCCATAACGAAAAAAGTACACAGCATTACAGCATCAAAGAACGTATGCTTGTAGAGGTGGCAAAAAGTATTGAAATCGCTTATGAACTGTGTGACCTGTTTACAAAATACGATGTGGATATGGAAGTTCATGCCGATATCAATACTAATCCCAATTTTAAAAGTAATGAAGCTTTACGCGAAGCAATGGGTTACATACTTGGTATGGGATTCGCATTTAAAGCAAAGCCCGAAGCATTTGCCAGCAGCAGTTGTGCAAACAAAATCGTGAATTGATTATTTTAAAAGCAGGCAACCATCGCCATAGCTGAGAAACCTGAAATGGTGATTGAGCGCATAATCGTATATTTTTCTCCAATCGTTTCCGACAAACGCTGCAACCAATAAAATCAAAGTGGATTTGGGTTGATGAAAATTAGTGACCAATCCTTCAGCTAATCTGAATTTATACCCGGGAGCGATGATGATCTCCGTTTGAATAAATAATTTAGGCGCTTGCTTTTTTTTGATAAAAGAAATCAGTGCTTTTAATGAATCTTCAGGTGTACAAAAATTTTGATGGCTATACACTTCCCATTGATGGATTTTTAAGTCCTCTTCTTTAAGATTGGAATAACTTACGAGTTTGTTTCCCATGTGATAAATACTTTCCACCGTACGCATAGAGGTAGTTCCTACGCAAATGATCTTTTGATGAATGTGAGCCAGAAGCTCTTCTAAAAAACCTACACTCAATTCCATCCACTCGGCATGCATTTCATGGCCCTGCATTTTGTCGGCCTTTACCGGTTTAAATGTGCCTGCACCTACATGCAGTGTGGTGAAGGCTGTTTTGATTTTTTTCAGATTAATTGATGCAAAAATTTTTTCCGTAAAGTGAAGGCCAGCCGTAGGGGCTGCTACAGATCCGTTATGACTTGAATAAATTGTCTGGTATTTTTGCTCATCACGGTTTTCGGCTTTTCTTTTAATATAGGGTGGAAGTGGGGTTACGCCTGCATGAGAAATGATATCAGCAAAAGAAAATGTTTTCGGTTCCCATTCAAATTTTACGACATAAGCATCAGAAAGTTTTTCAACAAGAGAGGCTCGCAATAATACATTTTCGCCGTTAATGCTTATTTCTTTTTCTAAAAATTTTTCTTTCCATTTTCCGGCTTTCCCAATCATACATTTCCATGTGGATGAGCCTTCACCCTGAAATACCGTTTCATAATCAGAGAATGCTCCAAAGGGTTCAAAGCAAAAGATCTCAATTACTGCACCGGTATCTTTCTCGAAGAAAATTCTCGATTTTACAACCCTTGTATCGTTAAATACCATTAATGATCCGGTAGGTATAAACTGTGCAATATGGTTGTAATTACTTTCTGTTATTTCACCGGCGCGGTAAACCAGAAGTTTTGAACTATCTCTTGGTTCGGCGGGAAAGTAAGCGATTTTATCCTGTGGCAGGTCATAGGTAAAGTCGTCGATCGACAATTCTTGAGGATGCATGGCAGCAAAAGTGAGAAATATTTTAAAAAAAATCTAAAAGTTGATGACAAGGATTAATTTTCTTCGATTGATAATTATAAAATGAAAATGCAGGTTGCCATTTTAGTTCACGTTTAAAACAAAACACATGAAATTCTTTTACACGCTGCTCGTTTTATTTTTCATTTCCACAATTGCTTCAGGCCAGGCACCCACCCCAAATGGGTTCGGCGGCTTCACTGACCTTACTCCGGATATACGTGATGAAATTACTCCGGAACAAAGGCAGGCAATACAAGAAGAGGTAAAATCTAACATCAGACAATTGGCCAAAAAGGGCATTACTGCTCAATCACAACTTTTAAGAAATCCAAAGGCTACCCTGTTTGGATGGCCTTTGCGGAAAGCGGCGGGCTTTACTGATCCGAGTTATTACGGCATTAGCAACTATGTGGATGTAGATCCTACCAGCGGTGTCAAGGATTATAATTGTGGTTCCAGATCCTACAACGGGCATATGGGCACAGATATTTTTACGGTGCCTTTCTGGTGGAAAAAAATGGATGAAAATTCCGTTGAAATTGTTGCTGCAGCAGATGGTATTATTGTGGCCAAAGCCGGTACAAGGGAAGATAAATCTTGTGCGATGTGTCCGGCAGGTGCGCCTGAATCATGCTTTTATTGGAATGCGGTTTATTTGCAACATGCTGATGGTACGCTCACCATGTATGGCCACATGAAGAAAAATTCACCTACATCCAAATCAATCGGAGACGCTGTTACAAAAGGCGAATATTTGGGTGTGGTGGGTAGCTCAGGTAATTCTACAGGCCCTCACCTTCATTTTGAAGTATGGCAAGATACTTTTTTCAACAAGTTGCTTCATCCCTGGTCAGGACCATGTAATCCGGATGGAAATGCTTCAATGTGGGAAACGCAGCAACCCTATTATCAACCAGAAATAATCAAGATAATGACCGGTTCAGCTATTCCTGAAATTAAAGCATGCTACAATGGAGCGCCGGAAAACACATTTGAAAAAAACGATTTTACAATAGGCGACACTATTTATCTGCCCACCTTTGTTCGCGACCACAGGGGTACTGGTCCGAGTTATAACATAACACTCACCGGGCCGGGTACAATCAATTATCAATGGACGCTTCCGGCAAATACATGGGCGGGACATTATGCCTGGTTATATTTCTATTATAGTTTTGATAAAACCACCTTTGGAACACCAGGTACATGGAAATACTCAGTGCAATTTGGAACAAGCTATGCCGAAACCACCTTTACATTAAAAGACCCATTGCCGCTGGATCTCATTTCTTTTACTGCAAGATCACAGGAAGATCAGGTGGTACTTAATTGGGAAACCACTTCAGAAATCAATACATCTCATTTTGAAATTCAGCATAGCACCGATGGAGAACTTTTTACGTCTATCGGAACTGTGGCAACTGTTGGAAATGGAAATTCAGGAAATAACAGCTATAGTTTTATTGATCGAAATGCTTCCGCTGGCAACAATTTTTACAGATTAAAAATGGTTGATAAAGATGGTGTATCAAAAATGAGCAAGATTGAAAAAGTAAATCTTGTAAAGTTTCACAATGTGAAAGTTTATCCTAATCCTGCAACGAACTCGGTAAGTGTTCGTGGATTAAGGGAATACAACAAGTTGAGAATTGCCAATCTGCAGGGACAGCAAATGATCTCAAAATCTTTTGAAAATACTGATGAAATAAAATTGGATATCTCCGGCCTGCCATCAGGTGTTTACATCCTTCAGGTTGGAAAAAATAATTATGAGCACCATATAAAGCTCATAAAAAAGTAGGCGTAACATGAACATTAAATGCGTCTTGATTTTGATCGGGGCGCATTTTTATTTTATCACGATCGTGGGCCGGTGGGCCACGTGAAAATTTAAAGAATTTGCTATGAAGCAAAATTTGTTGGCCTGTTCATGCAGTTTTTTAGCCTGGTCCTTTTTGTGTTCTTCTTCAATCACCACCATAGGCTGTAAGGTTACTTCACAAAATTTACCGCTGCCATTTTTATTTATGATCATCGTTGCTTCGGCTATATCAGTATAATCCTGAACTGTTATACCTGACTCAGAGCACAGGTGCAAATACCATAGCATATGACATGATGAAATGGATGCAAGGAATAATTCTTCAGGATTAAATTTACTTTTATCTCCTCTGAACTCAGGGTCTGATGATCCATGAATGTTAGTTTTCCCTTCTATTTTTATGGTGTAACTTCTGTGGTAGGAAGTGTAATTTTTGGTTCCACGGCCAGTGTTGCCGGTCCAATGCAATGTTGTCTTATAAAAATGTTTACCTGAATTCATGATCGTGTACCCCGGCTGTCAAAAGCACTTTTAATTGGAAATTTTAAAAAAATTTTAATGAAAATAAATTAATTTGAATTCGCATATAAAAATAATTCTATGCCTACTTCGCGTTTAGAAGCCTTCAGTGATGGCGTTATGGCCATTATCATTACCATCATGGTTCTGACTTTAAAAATTCCGGATGGTGTGGAGTGGTCAGATCTTCAGCCGGTAGCTTCTACGTTACTTGCGTATGTTTTAAGTTTTATTTACGTAGGTATTTATTGGAACAATCATCACCATTTGATGTACATCACCAAAAAAGTAAATGGTAGAATTTTATGGGCTAATCTGCACTTATTATTTTGGTTGTCATTACTTCCATTTGCAACCGGGTGGTTGGGAGTAAATTATCTGGATTCAAAACCGGTGGCTGTTTACGGTTTTGTTTTGATCATGTGCGCGATAGCATGGAAGATTCTGGCTGTCGCAATTATCAGATCCGAAGGAAAGGAATCAACATTAGGAAAGGTATACGCCAGAGATCGTAAGCAAAATATTTCTACCCTGCTTTATGCGACGGGAATTATTTGTGCTTTCTTTTTTGCGATCGTTAGCCTCATCATGTATATTGCTGTAGCTGCACTCTGGATCATTCCCGATCGAAGAATTGAAAAAGCAGTTGTGGAAAGTAAAAACTATTAAGATTCAAGGTTTAAGATTTAAGATTTAAGATTGGTTTATGGGTTTATTCGAATTAATTAACCATCAATCATCAATCCGCCACGGCGGACAGGCTCTTCAATCATCAACCTTCAACCTTCCAACCACGGCGGGCAGGCATAATTCATAATTCATAATTCATAATTCATAATTCATAATTCATAATTCCTCATTCCACTCTATTCCTCTTGATTTCTTCCACTACTTCGGGGTCAAGTAGAGTGGTAGTATCACCGAGATTATGCATTTCACCTTCTGCGATTTTCCTTAAAATGCGACGCATGATCTTTCCGCTGCGGGTTTTTGGCAGGCCTTTTACAAATTGAATTTTCTCTGGCCGTGCAAAGTGGCCGATCTCTTTATTTACAGCATCATTAATTTTTTTCAAAGCCCCTTCTTCTGAAATATTTCCGTCGAGTATTACAAAGGCGTACAGGGCCTGGCCTTTAATATCGTGAGGAAAGCCAACCACAGCACTTTCTACCACACTGTCCTGTACGTTGATCGCATTTTCTACTTCTGCTGTTCCAATCCGATGGCCACTTACATTCAGCACGTCATCCACTCTGCCTGTGATGCGGTAGAATCCATTTTCATCCCTCAGGCATCCATCACCGGTGAAATAATATCCGGGGTATGCTGTAAAATAATTCATGCGACATCTTTCATGGTCATTGTAGGTAGTTCGCAAAATGCTTGGCCATGGAAATTTCATACAAAGGTTTCCAGATACATTATTTCCATGAATCTCATTTCCTTTTTCGTCCATGATGGCTGGCTGCACACCCGGCAAAGGCAATGTTGCAAATGTAGGTTTGTCGGGCGTTACGCCTGCCAGGTTAGAAATCATAATGCCTGCGGTTTCTGTTTGCCACCAGGTATCTACCACCGGGCATTTTTTCTTTCCTACATTTTCATAATACCATTGCCAGGCTTCTGCATTAATGGGCTCGCCTACACTTCCGATCACTTTTAATGTACTGAGGTCTTTTCCCTCCAGCGGTTCAAGGCCATGAGCCATCAGGCTGCGAATAGCTGTAGGAGCAGTGTAAATAACAGATGCTTTGTATTTATCTACAATATCCCAATAGCGTCCTGCATCAGGCCAGGTGGGTATTCCTTCAAACATAAGTGAGGTGGCACCTGCAGCGAGCGGACCATAAACGATATAGCTGTGGCCGGTGATCCATCCAATATCTGCAGTACAGAAATAAACATCACCGGCATTGTATTGAAACACATTCACAAAAGTGTAGGTGGTGAAAACCATATAACCGCCAATCGTATGTACCACACCTTTGGGCTTACCTGTTGAACCGGATGTGTACAGAATGAACAACATATCTTCTGCATCCATTTCTTCTATCGGGTCTGCGATCTCCTGGCCTTTTAATTTATCAATTTCATCATGCCACCATACATCTCTGCCTTCTTTCATGGTCACTTCTCCGCCGGTACGTTTCAGCACAATTACTTTTTTTATGGGATTTTCTTCTTCCAATGCCTTATCTATAGCCGCTTTAAGGTCAATCTGTTTATTGCCGCGAAAAGCACCGTCTGATGTGATTGCAAATGTGCACTGGCTGTCTTCAACCCTGTCGCGGATACTTTTGGCGCTGAATCCGCCGAATACGATATTGTGTATAGCTCCAATGCGGGCGCAGGCCAGCATAGCGATCACCAGTTCAGGAACCATTGGCATATAAATGCACACCCGATCACCTTTTTTTACTCCATTTTTTTTTAAAACAGTTGCAAATTCAATTACTTTTTCGAGCAATTGTTTGTAAGTAAGTGTTCTGTTTTGTTCATTGGGATCATTGGGTTCCCATACAATAGCCGGTGTATCAGGTTGCTTTTTTGCCCATTGATCAAGGCAACTTTCAGTAATATTCAGTTTGCCGCCGATGAACCATTTTACAGAAGGCTCTGTAAAATTCCATTCAAGCGTTTTATTCCATTTTTTTCGCCACACAAAATTTTCAGCGATTTCAGCCCAGAATCCTTCCGGGTTTTCAACACTTTTTTTATAGGCCTCATCATAAGCCGCTCTGGATTTTATCTGATAAGAATATTGCATGGTAAATAATTTTGTTGCTGAAAGTTATTTTGATTTTTTAGACTCTCTTTTTAGTACTTCAGGAGGAGTGGGTATCATAGCCTTGTAAAGCATATCTTCTATGGCACCCCGAATGTTCATGTATGAAAGTTTCAGATTATCACCTCCCTCGGGGTTTACCCTGTTGCTAAGGAAAACATATACCAGATTGTATTTAGGATCTACCCAAATGCAAGTGCCTGTATATCCCGTATGTCCGAAGGTGAGAGGTGAAGCAAATCTTGAAGGATAGGGGCGTGGTTCTTTAGTGGTATAATTATCTTTTTGAGGCTTATCAAACCCAAGTCCACGGCGGCTGATAGAAGAATTATAAGCGGTGAATAATTCAATGGTGGATGAATCGATATAACGTGTACCCTTAAACGTTCCGCCGTTTAAAATCATCTGCAGCAGCGCTGCCATATCTTCTACATTACTGAATAGGCCGGCATGACCTGCCACACCACCAAACAATGCTGAGCCGGGATCATGAACATCGCCATGCAGATGCTGCATGCGGAAATGTTTTTCAAATTCAGTAGGCGCAATCCGGTTGGTGTCAAATTTTTCTCTTGGTAAAAATCCGGTAGAGGTTAAACCCATCGGATCATAAAAGGTTTTGGCCACATATTCATCAAGTGGCAACCCCGAAACAGCCTCAATGATCTTACCCAGAAAAATAAAATCATTGTCGCTGTAAACGTACTTATCCAGTGGACCAAGCTTACTGTCGAGTATGCGCTGATAGATCGAATCTTCATAATCAGTTCTCAGGTAAAGATCTTGCGCTACTCGGATGCTGAAAGAATCACTTTTATCACGATGGAAATATTGTGGAAGCGGCTCGCCTGTTTGTGCATCAATCAGTGTTTTAAAAAACGGTATGTAGGCAACTAAGCCGGCCTGGTGCAATAATATCTTTTCAATGGGCAGATCTTTCTTATCACTTTTTCTCACCCATGGCAAATAATAACCTAATGTTTTGTTCAATTTGAGCTTGCCTTCATCATACAATTTCATCACACTGATAGTAGTAGCAAGTATTTTTGTGACGGAAGCGAGGTCATAAATAGTTTTTGTATCCACCATTTCAGGTGTATCATAATTATATTTACCGAACGCTTTTTCATAAAAGATTTTACCATCTTTTGCTGCCAGCACTACGCATCCGGGAAAAGCATCTGCCTCAATACCTGCCAATGCAATGGAATCAATGCCCTTTAAAATACGGGCATCCATTTGCACCGACTCCGGCTTCACCTTTGGCATTAGTGGCACGCGGGTGATCAATCCACTTCCTGATGGATATCGTTCGCAAACAGTTACAGGTAAAGTACCTAAATAAGGTATTCTTCCTTTCAACATCTGAACGGCCACTTTTTGAGTAAGTGAATCATCTTCATAACAGGCTACTAAATTTTTTGCATCGCAAAAATGTTTGATTGCGTATGGGTTCCCGAAATCAAAGAGAATCGTCTTATTATTCTGCCGGATTTGATTAATGAGATTCATTGCCGGACCGGAAATGCCGAACTGATTGGCCGGGTACCGGTTGTATTTGTGAATACCAATCACCACAGCCCGGTACCGTTTTTTAATCAACTCTACTGTAGATAGAATACGGGTAGCATCTTCTTTATAATCGTAATAAAAATTATCTGAATTGAACTGCTCTTTCATTTCTCTTCCAAACACATTTTCTTCGCTGATGCCTATTCCAACATACGCGATGTCTTTATCTTTCCCATACTGTTTTTTCAGCGGAAAAAATTCTTTGTCATTATTACTTAATAAGGTGAGTGCATTTTGCGCTACGCGTGTCTTCAATTCATCTATTCCCTTATTCAGATCGTTTGTGAGGTTATCAGTACTAATTGGCGAAAAGGAAGCTACCCCATATTTGTATTTATAAAGCAACACTTTTTTGCATTTTTCATAAATGTCATTCCATGTTAATTGACCGGAATCTATCGCAGCCCTGATGCTGGTGATCGCGTCTGGAACACTTTCAGGAAGGCAAAGCATATCGTTGCCTGCAATGAGAGACTGTGCAGCTATGGTGCCATTAGGCCAGTATTTTGCAACACCTTTCATGCCGAGCGCATCTGTAAATGTAAGTCCCTGAAAACCCAATTTGTTTCTTAGAATTCCTGTTACATTAGGCTTTGAAATGGAGGTGGCAGTATTTGGTGTAGAATCAATAGCAGGAATAAAGAGGTGGGCCACCATAACACTTGCAACTCCATCATCTATCAATCTTTTGAATGGATATAATTCAAGCGAATCAAGTTCCTGTATTGATTTATTAATCACTGGCAGGTCGAAGTGAGAATCAACACTTACGTCGCCATGACCTGGAAAATGTTTGGCACATGCAATTACATTTTGATCCTGCATACCATGCATATACGCCAACCCAAAAGAGGCTACCTTGTATTTATTTTCTCCGAATGAGCGATCGTTAATCACCGGGTTGGCAGGATTATTATTTATGTCTACATCCGGTGCGTAATTTACATGTATGCCTATACGTTTACACTGTTCTGCTATCAACTTTCCGTACTGGTATACAATCAAAGAGTCGTCCATGGCACCGAGCATCATGGGATGGTTCAATGGTTTTACACTGTCGAAACGCATGCCCAATCCCCATTCTCCATCCACACATACCATTAGAGGTGTTTGTGCCATGGATTGAAATTCGTTTATAAAATTTGCCTGTTTTACCGGGGCGCCCTGGAAAAGGCAGATACCACCGATATTATATTTATTAATAGCGTCGCGAATAAGGCTATCCATATAAACAGGGCCTTCTTTTGAATAAGTGCTTTCACGAAGAATCATGAGTTGTGCAATGCGCTGGTCATCGTTCAGTGAATTAAATACACTGTCGGCCCATTTTTGAGCATCATTACTAAACTGCACCTGCGCAAAAACAAAATGGGAAAAGAAGAGAAGAGAAATAGAGAAAAAAAGTTGTTTCATTAGAAGATAAAATCTTTTGGTAAGAGGTCACAAGTTAATCAAATATGATTTTTGAAAAATGAATTTGTAAGATTTAAGATTTAAGATTTAAGATTAAACCTTCAATCCGCCACGGCGGACAGGCTCTTCAACCTTCAACATTCAACCTTCAACCTTCAACATTCAACCTTCATCCTTCAATCGTAACTTCGCTTCCATGTACGCTTCATTTTCAGGTTGGAAAGATACGATCGCTGCGATAGCTACACCGCCGGGTGTGGGCGGCATTGGGGTGATACGAGTGAGTGGCGACGCAGCTTATGATGTTGTTCAAAAGATTTTTCCAAAAAAAAATCTGAAAGTTCAAAAGGCTAACACCATACATGTAGGTTTGCTGATGGACAGTGATAAAACACTCGACGAGGCCGTGCTTTCTTTGTTCAAAAGACCACATAGTTTTACCGGCGAGGATGTAATAGAAATCAGTTGCCATGGATCGCCATTTGTATTGCAACAAGTTCTTGATGCATTAATCAGTCATGGTGCACGATTGGCTAAACCCGGCGAGTTTACCCAACGTGCTTTTTTAAATAGAAAAATAGACCTGGTGCAGGCAGAAGCAGTTGGCGACCTGATCGCCAGTAATACGCGTGCGAGCCGAAACACAGCACTCAAAAATATGCGGGGTGGTTTTTCAAAAGTGCTGGAAGATCTCAGAGAAGAACTCATCAAATTTGCCGCACTCATCGAACTGGAACTTGATTTCAGTGAGGAGGATGTAACATTTGCTGATAGAAAACAATTTGAAGACCTGATCGACAGGCTGCAACAAACAGTAGATCAGTTGTACCGTTCCTTCGATCTGGGTAATGTGATCAGGAATGGAGTAAGTGTGGCGATTGTGGGAAAACCTAATGCAGGTAAAAGCACGCTGCTAAATACTTTGCTGAATGAAAACCGCGCCATTGTAAGCGACATCGCAGGCACTACCCGCGATACCATTGAAGAAATAATCAATATTGACGGGATTTTATTTCGGTTGATAGATACGGCAGGGATTCGGGAACACACTCAGGATATCATAGAAGAAATGGGAGTGGTGCGCAGCCGTGAAAAAATAAATCAGGCAGATATAGTATTGTATCTTTTTGATACACGCGATACACCTCCTGAAGAATTTGCATCCACATTTGCCACAATCAAAAAGTCAAATCCGAATGTACTCGCCATCATAAATAAAGAAGATACGGGTTCTGGCAGTAATGGATATACGGATATTTCTTTAAAGATCTCTGCAAAATCAGGTTCTGGAATTGAATCATTGAAGCAGTTGCTTTTTATCACCGCCGGCGGGCCTGCGCTTGAAAAAGAAGATGTGGTGGTCACCAATGCGCGGCATGCATCTGCGTTAAAGGAAATTGCAATCAGTCTTACAGCTATCAAATCAGGGCTACATAATAACATAAGCGGCGACCTGCTTGCTACCGACATCAATCGCAGCCTGCATTACCTTGGAGAGATTACCGGACAAGTAACCAATGAAGATAAATTGGATTATATTTTTAGTAAGTTTTGTATCGGAAAGTAATTAGCCGGATTTTATCTTTTACAACTTAGAGCAGATGCACTATCCGGGATTTTTAAAAAATTCCAAAATAAGTGCTTTTGAAGCAACTGTAAAATCCCCAGGGTTCCAGGGAAACACTATTCATCAAGTTCCTGTAGCAACGATTGAATATTCAGCGGCTCCGTATACATTTCAATACTGCCATCCTTATGATAATTCCATTGTTCCCTCGGCCTGTCATAATAAAGTTCTACGCCGTTTCCATCCGGATCATCCAGGTAAAGCGCCTCCGAAACGCCGTGGTCGCTTGCGCCGGTAAGTGGATAATTGGCATTTATTAAGCGTTGAAAAATTACTGCAAGATCTTTGCGCGTAGGATATAAAATAGCGGTATGATAAAGCCCAACCGAATTTACCGGACTTGGCGGCGCACCCTTACTATACCAGGTATTCAATCCGATATGATGATGATAACCGCCGGCTGAAATGAATGCAGCATCATGCCCATACATAGTAGTTAATTCGAATCCCAATAAGTCACAATAAAATTCCAATGATCTTTTGAGGTTGGAAACCTTTAGATGAACATGCCCGATTCGTGTTTGGGCAGGAACGATGTACTTCGTTTCCATAATGGTTATTATTTGTTGTACAATTTAATACTATCCCATTTATTTTCAGTTTTATTTATGGGCACTGAGTGCAAAAAAGCTGTGAGGTATAGCATGGTTCAGTGCTTGGAATTCCATTTTTAAAAAATCATTAAATAAGTGCTTTTGACGTAGCTGAAACTCCGGTAAATGAAGAAAATTACCTGCATTTCAATAAAAAAAATATGCAGCATGACTGGGAGGTAGTCTGTTTTCATTCGTTTTGTTAAAGGAATGCCACCTTGATGGCGGGCACTTTTACCAATTAACATCTACAGCCCGCCATTGTTACTGTAACCGTAAAAGGAACGGATAATGCCACATCTACTAATGACAAAGGTGAATTTAGTTTATTCAATGTAAGTGCTGATGCCACACTTGTAATTACGGGTGTAAACGTTGAACCCAAAGAAGTGGCTGTGGCCGGGAAGTCTTTCTTAACCATTTATGTAAAAACAAAAGTGTTGGTGGGAGAGGAAGTTGTGATCTCTACAGGATACCAGCAGGTTCAAAAAGCAAAAATGACCGGATCGGCATCTTACGTTGGAAAAGAAGCATACGACCAGCGAGTGTCTGTTTCAGGGAATTTTATTGAAAGCCTTGAAGGAAAAGTGCCCGGCCTTGTGGTAAATAACCAGACCGGTGAAATATCCATTCGCGGTATATCTACTTTTGACGCTGTAAAACAACCGCTGATCGTAGTGGATGGTTTTCCTACTGAAATTGATATCAGATCTATAAATCCGAATGATATTGTTTCAGTGAATGTATTAAAAGATGCTGCTGCTGCTTCCATTTTTGGTGCACGCGCTTCTAATGGCGTCATCATCATCGAAACGAAAAGAGGAAAAAGTGGTGCCCCTGTTTTCAGCCTTCGCGGCACATTAGGCTTTCAGTAAAAACCGGATTTTGGCTATCTGAAATATGGAAGCGCGCTTGAATATGCCACCATTCAAAAAAATTATACACTTTTATCCGGCCAAAGCGCCAGCCTTTTTGAAAGTGATAAAGCTCCTGTTTCTGCTGTTCAGGCAGCCCTATTTCAATATAAGCAAGGCCTTATAACGGAGTCAGAATTAGATAACCGGATAAAAGAAATCGGCGCCTACGACAATCTTTCAAGTTATGAGGATCTTTTTTACTGCCGCAGGCTTACCACCAATATTGATTTTGATGTAAGTGGCGGATCTGACAAAAATACTTACCTGCTTGGTTTTAACTATATCGGCGAAGAATTGCAAAACCAAAGAAATGAAAACCAAAGCTATCTGGTGAATTTTGCAAGTACCCACCAATTTAATAAAGCGATCAAATTTGATTTCAGAGCCATTTATTCCAACTTTTCAGCTACAGATGCCGCCAATAATTCAAGTATATCAGGTTTTAATAATCGTGTATCTGTAAACAAATTCTATCCATACGAAAAATTAGTAGACGACAATGGAAATGCGTTGCCGGTAATTACAGGGCCTAACCGTAACCCTTATACGGGAATTCTTCCGGAAAACAATGAGCTTAATATGCAACGTGGATTGTACGACCAGTTATATTATCAATGGAATTATATTCTCAAACATCCGGGTTCGCCAATAGCCTTTGATATGGCCAATAATTATTTCCTTGGATTTTTTGTTGATCGTACGGTGCCACAAATTGACACTTTGATATGTACATTCAGTAACGACAGGAAAGGAACGGCGCGTTATGATAAATTTAAAAAGGCCGCAGAAAAAGCTAAAAAAACTGCTATAGGTACCCACTACCAGGATTTTGAATTTGATACGCCTAAAGGAAATAAAGTAAAACTTTCTTCTCTGATCCCTGAAGGCAAATATGTGATGCTGGAATTTTGGGCAAGCTGGTGCGGACCGTGCCGCGGTGAGATTCCTCACCTGCGAGAAGTAAATAAAAACAAATCAAACAATTTTGAGATCATTAGTATTTCGCTCGATGAAGATAAAGCAACGTGGAAAAAAGCAATGTCAGAAGAAAAAATGGTTTGGACACAGCTTAATGACCCATCCGGTTTTGAAGGAGAAATAGCGAAAGCTTATAATATCCTTGGAATTCCATATAGTTTACTCCTGGATACTACAGGCCACATTATCCAGGTAAATACAAGAGGGGCTGCGCTTGATGTAGCACTTGAAGATCTGAATAAGGATTAATTAATTTGAACAGGAACGAAACAATAGATATGGGCATTCTTTAAAAAAATGCCCATTCTTCATTTAATAATATCCGGTTTGAATCTTATTACTTACGTCAAAAGCACTTTTTCGGGGAAAAAATAAAATAATAATCTTAAAAAAAGACCTGTAAGTTTATTGCCTACAGGCCTGATTTTGTATTTGTAAATTAAAATTGATCTTGCGGACTACCTTCCTGGCCAGGTTCATTATCCCCTCCAAGGCTGTATTCATTATTTTCTTCATCCTCTTCGCCAATTCTTTCTTCTTCATCGTCTAAAGATGCGCCGGGTACATCCAGATCGTCCGGCGAGATGTCTTTTTTGAAGCTGCCTTCATTCAGTGGCGTTCCATCTTCATCGGTATTATCCAGGGCGGCTCTCCTAAGATTTTCGTCATCGCCGGGCATATCATTCGCTGCCCTGAAAAGGTCACGTTTTTCTTCGCTGCTCACACTTGACGAATCCTGTTCCATAATCTCTTCATCAATATCATCTTCAAATACATCTTCTCCTTCTTCATCGGCGGAGGAAGCTGTCATATCGGCCATTTCGCCCGGTGGCATTGGTTTTATGTTTTCCTGGCCCGGAATATCTGATACATCCGGAAGCTTGATATTGGTCACTTGTTCTTCCATATTTTTTTTATCTTTTTCCGAATCCACCTGGTCACTCAGTTTATTTTTCGGAACTGCTTGATTTTTATCGTTTTCCATAACAATGTTTTAAAAATGAAAGTGAAAATTTGGTGCCAACTTCTATTGAGTACCTTACAGCGCTTAATACACCACTGATCAGTTAATTTTAGAGATTTCAAGAAGTGAATGGGTGCTTATAATAATTTTTAGAAATATTCACATAGTTTCTCAATTTATTTTTTGTCCATTACATATAAAGCACCTACATTTGCACTCCCAAAAACAAAATTGGAAAATAAAGTTCTTTACAATGGCTCAGAGAATCAGGATCAAACTTCAGTCTTACGATCATAACCTGGTAGATAAATCAGCAGAAAAGATCGTAAAGACCGTGCGCAGTACAGGTGCAGTAGTTACAGGACCCGTGCCTTTACCTACTCATAAAAAGATTTTTACCGTATTGCGTTCACCACACGTAAATAAAAAAGCGCGTGAACAGTTTCAACTTTGCACTCACAAGAGATTGCTTGATATTTATACCAGCAGCTCTCGCACTGTAGATGCATTGTCAAAGCTGGATTTGCCATCAGGAGTTGATGTGGAGATCAAAGCATAATTAAACCGCTGCCCCTTGAGCAGCAGTTTTTTTAGTTCTTTTAAAAATTTGTAACACCTATCTCTCCCTTAGCCGGAGAGCGCTGGGTATAATAAAATAGAAATGAAAAGTATTATTGGAAGAAAACTTGGCATGACAAGCATCTTCGATGCTAATGGAAGCCAGACTGCCGTGACCATTATTGAAGCGGGCCCCTGCGTGGTAACCCAGAAAAAAACCGTTGAAACCGACGGATATAATGCTCTTCAAATTGCATTTGGCGACAAAAAGGAAAAGCATACACTGCTTGCTGAAAAAAATCACTTTGCCAAAGCAAACACCTCTGCTAAAAAATACATTAAAGAAATACGCGATTGCGAACTTGATATCAACGTTGGTGACACCATCGGCGTAGATATATTTGCCGAAGGCGATAAAATCTCTGTCGTAGGTACCACCAAAGGAAAGGGTTTCCAGGGTGTGGTTAAGCGCCATGGATTTGCCGGTGTGGGCGAAAGTTCTCATGGCCAACACGATCGTCAGCGCGCGCCTGGTTCGGTTGGTGGATCATCTTATCCCAGCCGAGTATTTAAAGGAATGCGCATGGCAGGCCGTATGGGCAATGAAAAGGTAAAGATGAAAGGCCTTAAGATCGTAAAGATATTCCCAGAAAAAAATTACTTATTAATAAGCGGTTCGGTTCCCGGACACAATGGTTCCATCGTTTTAATTGAGAAATAATATGCAACTAGAAATTCTAAATATCGAAGGAAATAAGACCGGCAGAACAATAGATTTACCGGATGAAATATTTGCAGCTGCTCCCAATAACCACGTTATCTGGTTGGCTGTAAAGCAATACCTCGCTGCTCAGCGCCAGGGTACTCATAAAGTAAAAACGCGTGCTGAAGTAAAAGGTAGTTCTAAAAAATTGCATAAGCAAAAAGGTACAGGTGGAAGCCGTAAAGGAAATATCCGCAACCCATTGTACAAAGGCGGTGGTACTATTTTCGGGCCTAAGCCTCACAAGTATGTGATCAAATTGAACCGTAAGGTGAAAGATCTGGCAAAGATCGGCGCGCTTAGCAACAAAGCTTCAAACAATAAAATCTGGATCATTGAAGATGATTGCATGGAATTGGAAGCGCCTAGCACGAAGAAATTCACCGGCATTCTGGCTAATTTGAAAACAGAAGGAAAAAAGACTTTGTTTGTAATGCCGGAGTATAATGAAAATGTATGCAAAAGCCTGCGTAATGTTCCTTCAATTTCCGGTACAGTACTTAGCGATATCAATACTTACGAAATTTTAAATGCTGATACTTTGGTATTGACCGAAGCAGCCGCCAGGATTTTTGCTGAAGAAGGTGTTGATCAAAACGAACCAGTAGAAGCATAATATATTATAACGGTAAAAAATATAAGAGATGAAATTATCAGAAGTATTAATTAAACCGGTGTTATCAGAAAAGGTTAACAGCCAGTCTGAGAAAATGAACCGTTATACATTTATTGTAAACAGGAAAGCTAATAAAATTGAAATCAAGAAAGCTGTGGAAGAATTTTATGGTATCAATGTTACCGAAGTTCGCACACACATCCTGCCTTCAAAATTAAAGCAACGCTTTACTACATCCGGTTTATTGGTGGGCCGCAAGCCTGCCCGGAAAAAAGCTGTAGTAACGGTGGCTAATGGCGAAACCATTGACCTGTACAGCAATATTTAATTAATAAAAAGTAGAAAGAAAAATATACGATCATGGCTTTAAGAAAATACAAACCGACTACAGCAGGAACCCGTTGGAGAGTTGGTAATGCTTACGCAGAGATCACTACCAACGAACCTGAAAAAAGCCTGGTAGAAAAAGTACATCATACAGCGGGTCGCAACCGCCAGGGACGCAGAAGCATGCGCTACCTCGGAGGTGGGCACAAGAAAATGTACCGTGTTGTAGATTTTAAAAGAGATAAAAAAGAGATTACCGCTACCGTTAAGAGCATTGAATACGATCCGAACAGAACGGCATTCATCGCATTACTTAGCTATGCAGATGGTGAAAAAAGATACATCATTGCTCCCCAGGGCCTGCAGGTGGGTGCGCAGATTATCAGCGGCGATGCAGTGGCTCCCGAATTGGGAAATGCATTAAAACTTAAAAATATTCCTTTGGGTACTGTAATTCACAACATTGAAATGCAACCCGGCCAGGGCGGTAAGCTAGCACGCAGTGCAGGATCAAGCGCTCAATTGGCCAATAAGGAAGAAAAATACGCTGTGCTTAAAATGCCAAGTGGTGAGTTAAGAAAAGTGCTGATCAATTGCTACGCTACCGTAGGGGTAGTAAGCAACAGCGATCACAGCTTGCAAAGTAAAGGTAAAGCAGGCCGTAACCGTTGGCTGGGCAGAAGGCCGCGTACAAGAGGTGTTGCAATGAACCCTGTGGATCACCCAATGGGTGGTGGTGAAGGAAGAGCATCAGGCGGACATCCACGCAGCCGTACCGGTAAATATGCAAAAGGTGAGATCACACGTACACGTGGTAAAGGCTCAGATAAATTGATCATCCAACGCAAAAACGGAAAAAAACTTTCCAAATAATTAAAAGACAATTATTCAACTAGATAAAATTTCAAAATGGCTCGTTCAATAAAAAAAGGTCCTTATGTGCAGGCAAAGCTGGAAGATAAAGTGCTTGCGATGAATGAAGGCAAAACAAAAAAGAGTGTAATCAAAACATGGTCGCGCAGATCAACGATCACACCTGATTTTGTTGGACATACATTTACAGTGCATAACGGAAACAAATTCATCCCTGTGTATGTTACAGAATTTATGGTGGGTCATAAATTGGGAGAATTTGCACCTACCAGAAACTTTAAAGGGCATTCAAGCAAGAAAATAGCCTAAAAGACGAACAGTTAGTATTTGATTTCAAGATAAACGAATTATAATAATGGAAGCAGTAGCAAAATTAAATAATTATCCAACTTCACCTCGCAAAATGCGCTTGTTGGCTGACCTGATCCGTGGTATGAAAGTGGAAAAAGCACTTGGCGTACTTCAGTTCAATCCCAAACATCCGGCTACACCGCTGTATAAATTATTGAAGAGCGCAATCAATAACTGGGAACAAAAAAATTCCGGTGAAAAAGTGGAAGATGCAGATCTTATCGTAAAAACGATCATGGTTGACGGTGGAAGAGTTATAAAAAGAATGCGCCCTGCACCTCAGGGACGTGGATACCGTGTTCGTAAAAGAAGCAATCATGTTACGATCATCGTTGATAGCATGAATGCAATCACCTTACCTTCAAATGGTAAACTAAAAACTGCAAAAGTAAATGCTACTCCCGATGTTGAAGAAGTGAAACAGGAAGCAGCACCGGCAACAAAAACAAAAAAGGCAGCTCCGAAAAAAGCCGCCGCCAAGAAAGCAGCTCCTAAGAAAGCAGCTAAAAAATCTGACGAATCAAAAGAAGAAAACTCAAACAAATAATATAATGGGTCAAAAAACAAATCCGATAGGAGCCAGGTTAGGAATCATCAGAGGATGGGATAGCAATTGGTTTGCTAATCCTAAGGAATATGGAAAAAAACTGATTGAAGATGATAAGATCAGAACTTACCTGAATGCACGTATCAACAAAGGTGGTATCGCCAAGATCGTTATCGAGCGTACTTTAAATAAGCTGATCATCACCATTCATACTTCCAAGCCGGGTATCATCATTGGTAAAGGTGGTGGCGAAGTAGACCGCATTAAAGAAGAATTGAAAAAACTTACAGGTAAAGAAGATGTTCAGATCAACATCCTCGAGATCCGTCGGCCTGAGCTGAACGCAGCGATCGTAGCTGATACAATCGCCCGCCAGATCGAAAACAGGATCAACTATAAAAGAGCCATCAAAATGTCTATCGCTTCAGCATTAAGAATGGGTGCCGAAGGAATTAAGGTTCGTGTAGGTGGCCGCCTGGGTGGTGCCGAGATCGCACGTAGCGAAGAGATCAAACAGGGACGTACTCCATTGCATACTTTCAGAATGGATATTGATTATGCAAGCGTGTTTGCTCAAACGGTTTATGGAAAAATTGGAGTGAAAGTGTGGATCTGTAAAGGCGAAGTATTAGCAAAGCGCGATCTTAATCCAAATATTATTGCCGGTGGCGGTAAAGGGGATGATATGCAAGGTGGCGACAGAAGAGGTGGTTTTGGTGATAGAAGAGGGGGCGACAGAAGGCCGGCACGTCCAGGAAGAAGATAATAAATAAGAACAGAAATTTTTAAGAGAATAAAAGAAAGAAGTCATGTTACAACCAAAAAGGTCTAAGCACAGAAAAATGCAAAAAGGCCGCATGAAAGGCGATACAAAAAGAGGGGCGACCATTGCATTTGGCACCTTCGGACTGAAGGCTTTAGATTCTGTATGGCTTACCAACAGGCAAATAGAATCAGCCCGTCAGGCAATGACAAGAGCTATGAAGCGTGAAGGAAATGTTTGGATCAGGATATTCCCCGATAAGCCGGTAACAAAAAAACCAGCTGAAGTAAGGATGGGTAAAGGTAAAGGTAACCCGGAATATTGGGCGGCAGTAGTACAACCGGGCCGTATTCTTTTTGAAGCAGACGGTGTATCACTGGAAGTGGCCAAACACGCCTTTGAACTGGCTGCACAAAAATTGCCGATTCAAACAAAATTTGTAGTTAGAAGAGACTTTGCAGAATAATTACTGCTTTAAAAATAAAGTATCATGTCAAACAGAAATGATTTCGTAAACAGCTTAAGAAGCATGAGTGAAGAAGACCTGAAGAACAGGATCGCTGAAGATGAGCTGAGAATAAAAAAATTAAAATTTGCACACTCGGTTTCTCCATTGGAAAATCCAATGAGCATCCGCGACCTGAGAAAAGACCTTTCCCGCGCAAAAACCGAATTGCAAAAAAGAGTATTGGGTATTCAAACTGAAAATAAATAAAAATGCCGCAAAGAAATTTAAGAAAAGTTAGAACCGGCGTGGTATCCAGCAACAAAATGGATAAAACCATTACCGTGAAAGTAGAGAGAAAAGTAAAACATCCTCTCTATGGAAAATTCGTGAAAAAATCGAAAGGATTTCATGCGCACGACGAAAAAAATGAGTGCAATATCGGTGATGTAGTGCGGATCATGGAAACCAAGCCGCTTAGTAAAACCAAGCGCTGGAGACTGATAGAAGTAGTGGAAAAAGTAAAATAATTTCTGCAAATAAAACAATTGTGTGATATCGCCCTGATGGGCTAAAAGTAAATAAAATGATACAGCAAGAAAGCAGGTTGAACGTAGCAGATAACAGCGGAGCCAAAGAGGTTCTATGTATCCGGGTACTGGGAAATTCCGGACAGGATTACGCTCACGTAGGTGACAAGATCGTGGTAACCGTAAAAGATGCCATTCCTGCAGGCGGCATAAAAAAAGGTACGGTAACAAAAGCGGTTATTGTAAGAACAAAGAATAAGCTGCGCCGCAAAGACGGATCTTATATCCGCTTTGATGACAATGCAGTTGTTTTGTTAAATGCTGCCGACGACCCAAGGGGAACCCGCATTTTCGGGCCTGTGGCAAGGGAATTACGTGATAAAGGATATATGAAAATTATTTCCCTGGCACCCGAAGTTTTATAATATAATCGTATCTTTGCAACCCCAAAAAAACAGGGTAGGCAACTAACAATAATCGACAAATAATTTGTCAAAAATGAAGAATAGATTTAAACCAAAGTTTAGCATAAAAAAAGGAGATTCCGTAGTGGTGATCACCGGTGAATACAAAGACCTTAAGAAGCCACGTACGGTTTTGAAAGTGATCCCCGAAAAGAGCCGTGTATTGGTAGAAGGCGTGAATATCGTTACAAAACACACAAAGCCATCTGCACAAAACACAAAAGGTGGAATCACTAAAGTAGAGGCTCCGATCGCCATCAGCAATGTAATGCTTTGGGATGCTAAATCTCACGGTCCAAGCAAAATAAGCCGTTCACGTGTTGAAGGTAAATTAGTCAGAACCGCAAAAAAATCAGGGGAGGAAATTAAATAATGAGCGACAATAAATATACACCACGCCTGGCTTCCAAATATCAGGAAGAAGTGATCCCGGCTTTGATGAAAAAATTTGGGTATAAATCTATTATGCAAACCCCAAAACTTGAAAAGGTTTGTATCAACCGAGGAGTGAACGGAGCAGTGGCTGATAAGAAACTGGTTGACATTGCAGTAGAAGAACTATCAACAATTAGCGGCCAGAAAGCAATACCAACGATGTCTAAAAAAGACATTTCAAACTTTAAGCTGCGTAAAAATATGCCGATAGGTGCGCGTGTAACACTCAGGGGAGTAAAGATGTACGAATTTCTTGACCGGTTGATCTCCGTGTCATTACCACGTGTTCGCGATTTCAAAGGCATCAGCGAAAAATCTTTTGATGGCCGCGGAAACTACACACTCGGTGTAAACGAACAAATCATTTTCCCGGAAATCGACATTGATAAAGTGAATAAGATCACCGGTATGGATATCACTTTTGTGACATCTGCAAATACCAATGAAGAGGCGTACGAATTGTTGAAAGAATTAGGTATGCCTTTTAAAAATATTAATAAAGCTCAAGCTCAATAAATTATAAATAATGGCAAAAGAGTCAGTAAAAGCAAGACAAAGGAAAAGAGAAAAGATGGTAGCACAGTACGCTGAAAAGCGTAAGGCGCTGAAAGAAGCAGGTGATTACAGGGCATTGGACCTGTTGCCAAAAAACGCTTCACCGGTTAGACTTAAAAACCGTTGTCAATTGACAGGAAGGCCACGTGGATATTTGAGGCACTTTGGTATTTCCAGAAACATGTTCAGAGACATGGCTCTTGACGGAAAAATCCCTGGAGTAAAAAAATCCAGCTGGTAATCACAATTTTTAGGAATTAAGACAAATAACAAATAATACAATGGTAACCGATCCGATAGCAGATTATCTAACCAGAATCAGAAATGCGCAAATGGCAAACCATCGCATTGTAGATGTGCCTGCAAGCAATCTGAAAAAGCGTATTACAGAAATTTTGTACGATAAAGGATATATTCTGAAGTACAAGTTTGAAGATGATAACAAACAAGGTGTCATAAAAATAGCTTTGAAATATGATCCTCAAACAAAACTTCCGGCCATCCAAAGCCTTGAGCGTGTAAGCCGTCCGGGTCTTAGAACGTATTCAAAGCCAGGCGATTTTAAACGTGTGAAAAACGGATTGGGTATCGCTATCATTTCTACCTCTAAAGGAGTAATGACCGATAAAGAAGCGAAAGCTCAGAATGTAGGCGGAGAAGTATTGTGTAATATTTATTAATAAAAATAAAAACGGAAATCGCTTTCAAAAGCACTTTTTCCCGGATTTTTTAAAAAGATTAAAACAACAGAAATGTCAAGAATAGGAAGAAGCCCCATCGCCATCACCAAAGGTGTAGAAGTGAGCGTAGGTAAAGACAACGTTGTCAAAGTAAAAGGACCTAAGGGCGAATTGACACAACCGATTGACAGAGATATAATTGTTGAGGTAAACGGCGATGAGATCAATCTCAAAAGGCCTACTGATCAGATCAGGCACCGTGCATTGCACGGTTTAAGCCGCGCTTTGGTTCAAAATATGGTTGTTGGTGTTACTGATGGCTATTCGAAAACACTTGAACTTGTGGGTGTAGGTTTTAAAGCATCTAACCAGGGAAACCTGCTAGATCTCTCTCTTGGCTATTCTCATAACATTATTGTAGAGATTCCTGAAGAGTTGAAAGTAACCACAGCTCAGGAAAAAGGTAAAAACCCGAAGGTTACGCTTACAGGATCCGACAAGCAACTGCTGGGTCAGGTAGCAGCTAAGATCCGTAGCCTGCGCAAGCCAGAGCCATACAAAGGAAAAGGTGTGAAGTTTGAAGGTGAGGTGCTTCGCAGAAAAGCAGGTAAATCGGCTGGTAAATAAAAATCATTAAAGTGAATTTCCGGCAAAATCCGGAGATAAAAATAAGATCGAATGAACGCAAAAATAAATGCAAGAAAAAAGATCCACTACCGCATCAGGAAAAGGGTCAGCGGAACATCCACCAAACCAAGGTTGAGTGTTTTCAGAAGCAATAAAGATATCTATGCTCAGATCATTGATGATGAAAACGGTCAAACATTGGCTGCTTCATCCAGCCGCGAAAAAGATATCGCTGCTCAAAAGGTAACTAAAGTGGAAAGCAGCAAACTGGTAGGTGTATCACTGGCAAGAAAATCATCTGAATTGGGAATCACCGATGTAGTTTTTGACAGAAGTGGCTACCTGTACCACGGAAGGGTAAAAGCATTGGCTGAAGGAGCTCGCGAAGGCGGACTTAAATTTTAATCAACACAATAATCAAATGATCCGGAAGCAATAGCTCCGTATTGAAACAAATATAAAATGGTCAAATCAAATCAACGAATCAAAGGATCTGAGCTTGAATTGAAAGAAAAAGTGGTAGCGATCAACCGTGTTGTAAAAACAACAAAGGGCGGGCGCGCGTTCAGCTTTTCTGCCCTGGTGGTAGTAGGCGATGAGAACGGTGTAGTAGGCCAGGGAATGGGTAAAGCAAAAGAAGTTCAGGAAGCCATCACCAAAGGAATAGAAGATGCTAAGAAAAACCTTATCCGCATACCTCTTTCTCACGGAACTATTCCGCACGAGCAATGGTGTAAAGATGGTGCGGCAAAGGTATTGATCAAGCCTGCGGCGCACGGTACCGGTGTAATCGCCGGAGGCAGCATGCGTGCAGTACTTGAGAGCGCCGGTATTACCGATGTGCTGGCAAAATCTTTGGGTTCTGCCAATCCTCAAAATGTGGTAAAGGCTACCGTAAAAGCATTGTCGCAGTTGCGTGAGCCTGTGGCTGTAGCTAAGACCAGAAATATTTCTCTTAAAAAAGTATTCAACGGTTAACCGATTATATCATGAAAAAGATAAAGATCACTCAAATAAAAAGCGGTATCGACCGTTCTGAAAGACAAAAGCTCACTTTGAAAGCATTGGGACTTACCAAAATCAATGCTACCAAAGAAGTGGAAGCCACTCCGCAAATATTGGGAATGGTGAAAAAAGTAAATCATTTGATTAAAGTAGAAGAACTGGCGTAAGCGGTTCTTTCTTCATTTATTAAAGCGAGCCCAATATCTGATAGCGGGCGTTAAGTAAAAAAATAAAAATGCAACTACACAATCTGAAGCCTGCACAAGGCGCAACACACAAACAGAAAAGATTAGGACGCGGTGAAGCTTCCGGAAAAGGTGGAACTTCTACCAAAGGTAACAAAGGCGCTCAAAGCCGTACCGGTTACAAAATTAAAATGGCTCACGAGGGTGGCCAGATGCCTATCCAAAGAAGAGTGCCAAAACGTGGCTTTAAGAATAACAACAGGATCGAATATAAAATATTCAACCTCGGACAAATTGAGCAACTGCTGGAAAAATATGATCTGAAGGAATTTACCCCTGAAAATCTTTACATTAATAGCCTTATTGGTCAATTCGATTACGTAAAAGTTTTAGGCGGAGGCGAATTGAAAACAGCAGTTCCTTTTAAAGTGAACGCTATCAGCGAAAGTGCAAAATCTGCTATTGAGGCCGCAGGAGGAAGTGTTGAAATACTTAAATAATTTCATTGACATTTGTAATCTTTACAAATTAAATCTGATCATTCTGTGAAGAAATTCATCAAAACATTAAAAAATATCTGGACAATAGAAGAGCTGAGGAAGAAGATCATCATCACGCTTGCTCTTATCTTCGTTTACAGAGTGGGTTCTTTTATCGTCCTTCCTGGTATTGATCCTAATAAACTGGCCAACCTTGAAAGCACTACCCAAAGTAGTGGCTTGTTAGGTTTGCTCGATGCGTTTGTGGGTGGTGCGTTTTCCAAAGCTTCCATTTTCGCCTTGGGTATCATGCCTTATATTTCTGCCAGTATCTTTATGCAATTGGTAACCATTTTGGTTCCACAGATAAGCAAAATTCAGAAAGAAGGCGAAAGCGGCCAAAGGAAGATCAATCAGTGGACCCGCTATCTTACAGTGATTGTTACGGCTTTTCAGGCCGCTGCATATATTGGCTTTCTTAAAACATCAAACCGTGAGGCTTTGCTACCTGCCTATGAAAATTTCTTCTGGGTATCAACTGTTATTATTCTTACCGTAGGTACTTTATTTGTGATGTGGCTTGGTGAGAAGATCACAGATAAAGGATTAGGAAATGGTACATCGCTTATTATCATGATCGGTATCCTTGCACGTTTGCCACAATCTTTCATGCAGGAGTTTACCGCCAAATCTACAAAAGGCGGGTTGGGATTACTTCAATTTACTATTGAAATTGCGGCATTCATCGCTGTGATTCTTGGATTAATTGTGTTGGTTCAGGGTGTAAGAAAAGTTCCCGTTAATTATGCGAAGCAAATCGTTGGTAACAGGCAATTCGGAGGTGCAAGGCAATTTCTTCCCCTGAAGGTAAATGCAGCAGGTGTAATGCCAATCATCTTTGCACAGGCAATCATGTTTCTGCCAACCATCTTTGTAGGGTTTCAAACTTCAGGAAAGAATTGGGCAAGTTATTTTACGGATCCTACCAATGGTGTGTATATGCTTATTTATGGTTTTATGACCATTGCATTTACTTTTGTATATACCGCTCTTATATTTAACCCAAAGCAAATGAGCGACGACCTTAAGCGGAGTAATGGATTTATTCCGGGCGTGAAGCCGGGTCAGCCCACTACTGATTACATAGGCACCATCATGGATAGAATTACATTACCCGGCGCTGTATTACTTGCCATTGTTGGTATTCTTCCGGGCCTTGTTCAAATGATGGGTGTTACACAGGGATTTGCTACTTTCTACGGAGGTACATCATTGCTGATTATGGTAGCCGTGGTGTTGGATACCTTGCAGCAGATCGAAACACAATTATTGATGCGCCAGTATGATGGTTTAATGTCAACGGGCCGCATCCAGGGAAGACAATCTACGGCAGCTCCCGGAATTACCGGTGGCTTTTAACAGATAAGTTCGTTTTTATAAATAAATTTGCAGCCCCGGATTCAACCGGGGCTTTTATATTTTACAATATGATACATTATAAATCAAAGGAAGAAGCGGAATTGATAAGGCTTAGTTGTAAAATCGTGAACGATGCGATTGCAGAAACAGCCAGGATGCTAAAGCCGGGCGTTACTACATTACAGCTTGATAAGAGAGCAGAGGAATATATCCGTGATCAGGGCGCTTCACCTTCATTTAAAGGGTATAACGATTTTCCTTATGCTTGCTGCATATCAGTGAACGATGCGGTAGTGCACGGATTTCCTGACGATAAAGAATTAAACGAAGGCGATATTGTTTCTGTAGATGTGGGCGCTTTCAAAAACAATTTTCATGGTGACAGCGCATATACCTTTGTGTTAAAAGAGACCAGTGACGAAGTAAAAATGCTTTTGAAGGTCACTAAAGAATCACTTTACAAAGGAATAGAAAAAGCGGTGAGTGGCAACAGAGTGGGAGATATAGGCGCCGCTGTTCAACAATATACAGAAAGATTTGGGTACGGAGTTGTAAGAGAATTGGTTGGTCATGGCCTCGGCATTGATTTGCACGAAGATCCGCAAGTACCCAACTATGGCAGGCGAGGAACAGGTACGAAGCTTAAAGAAGGCCTTGTGATAGCGATTGAACCAATGATCAATTTGGGAGCAAAAGAAGTTTATACCGATAAGGATGGATGGACCATAAGAACCCGGGATAAACAACCTGCAGCGCATTTTGAACATACAGTGCTCGTTCAAAAAGGAAAAGCCGATATCCTTTCCTCTTTTGAAAGTATCGAAATGGCTGAGAAAGCCAATGAATATTTAGCTTAAGCGTTGTAACACACATATCTGTCGGCTTTAATGATTACAATCACATCTTGCAGTGATATACTATCATAAGCATTGCATAACATGGCTTCTACCTTTGTGCCATGAAATTCTTTTTCGCCTCGTTCGTATTTATTTCCATGCTGCTGCAGACGTTTAATTTTGGCATCATTGAGGCGAATTTCTATATTAACCAAACCAACATTGAACAATCGCTTTGTGAAAATAAAAGCAAACCTGAATTGCATTGTAAAGGTCACTGCCAGTTAAAGAAAGAACTTGAAAAACAAAATGAGCCTCAAAACGCAAGCGAAGTAAAGGAGATTAAATTATTTTTCGATACATCTACCTTAATTCAAAACCTGGAAAAATTTAGACAAGAAAAAAACAGGCTTCATTATGGAAATGTAAATATTGCCCGCGGTTATTTGATCGCCTTTTTCCATCCGCCTTCCATTTAGTTTTTTATTGAAAGCCTTGCTTTTTAGCGAGCAATAAAATTCGATACAAATGCATTCTGGCTTTTGTACGGTTACTCTATTATCTGATAAGAAATTAAATATTTAAAATGAAACGTTCAATTATCGCTATTGTAGCGCTATCTCTTTTATTTCTTTCCTGCAGGAAAGAATCTTCAACACCTCAACCGGAGAATCATTTGACAAAATTTGAACAACTGGTTTTTTCCAATCATAAGCTGGATGTTTTTGTTGAGAAAATGCCTGCCACAGGTTATCAAAAATTGTTTTTCAAACTTTCCAATAATGATGGATCAGCCAACTCAAATACAACAATCTCATTAAAGGCTATAATGGATATGGGAAACATGCAGCATAGCAGTCCTGCTGTGCAGCCCGCATGGAATGCAGATATGAAGATGTATGAAGGCGCGGTAGTTTTTACAATGCCATCAGGAGATTATCATTGGTATTTAAATATCACAATCGGCAATGAAACAAAACAGGTGTTGGTAAATGTTGCATCCACACCCACAAAATTAACGGGATCATTTAAAGCTACTAACGGTGATGCTTATGTTATTTCACTGGTTCCTGGAAAAGCATTTACGCCAGGTATTAATGATTTTACAATTTTGGTCAACAGGAAAAAGTCGATGATGGAATTTCCTGCTGCGGATGGATTAACCATTCAATTCAACCCGGAAATGCCTTCAATGAGTCATGGTTCTCCGAATAACACCGATCCGGTAAACATTGGGAATGGCTATTATCGGGGTAAAGTCAATTTTACAATGTCAGGAGACTGGCGCTTGCATTTTAAAGTTTCTCTTCATGATGAACTTCTGCTTGATGACGCCAGCCTTGATATTACATTCTAACTTTTCTTTCAAAAGCACTTTTTCCCAAAATTTTTAAAAAATGCTACACAAAAAAATGGGGCTGTTTCTAACCTGCCTCGTCTGCGCAATAACTGCCCACCCCCAAACTGACAGTTTTGAAAAAGCGCCCGTTCAGCTAAAGGAAATTTTTATACAGTCAACCGCTTCTGTACCCGATTTTAAACAGATCAGGCAATCAGGAAACATTCAAAAAGGAACTGATAATATACTTGAATCGGTAAATGGTATTCAAATGATCCGGAGAGGTAATTATGCCTGGGAAGCCACCATGCGCGGCTTCAAAGACGGACAGATTAATCAAACCATTGATGGAATGTCCATCTTTGGCGCCTGTACAGATAAGATGGATCCGATTAGTTCGTATATAGAACCGGCCAATTTAAAAAGCATTGATATCCATTTTGGCGGAGGAAATATTTCAGGTAATTCTATTGGCGGAAATATTGATTACAAAATCAGGCAGCCGCAATTCGGAATGTCAAAAAGAATCAGCGGATTAGCCGGTGCAGGCTATCAGAGTAATGGAAACGGGCGTCAAATCCTTTCTGCAATAAACTATAGCGGTGAAAAATTTGCATTAAATATCAATGGTATTTATAAAAAATCGGATAACTACCGTGCATCGGCTGGTAAAGAAATCACTTACAGCCAATATGAAAAGTGGAATGCCGGAATTTCAGCTAAGTACGCTTTTAATCCGCATCAAAGTGTTATTGTCAATTATATTCACGACGATGCAAATCATGTTGGGTATCCCGCGCTGCTGATGGATGTGGCATTTGCAAGAGCGGATATTTTTTCTATTGCATTACAACAACATTTTTCTGCAGGGAAAATCAGTAATGTGGAAACGAAATTTTATTTCAATACCATACATCATGCAATGGACGATACTCATCGGCCTGAATCTGAAGTGCCGGTTCATATGGATATGCCCGGACGGTCAATTACGAAAGGGTTTTATTCGCAACAAAAATTACAATTTGGTAATCATCATCTTTCTACAAAAATAAGTGGCTATCAAAATCAATTGCATGCTGACATGACTATGTATTCCAAAGAAGGAACGCCCATGTACATGCTTACCATACCCGATGCTCAACGCTATTACCTGGAGTTTCAAACCGCTGATAGAATTGAGTTCGGTGATAAGCTGGAATTTAACAGCAGTGTAAACTTCGCGTACGTCAGGTCATCACTTTACAGCGAAGCGGGCAAAAAAATGGCTGACGGAGTTTTGAAAGCTCCCCAGGTCACCGCTGGCCCACTGGGGTCGGTTTACCTGAATCCGGTTTATCGGTTTGACTCATCTCTCACCGCTTTTATGCAGGTGGCATTCAGTATGCGAAGCCCCACATTGCAGGAAATGTATGGCATTTACTTGTTCAATCGGGCTGATGGTTTTGATTATATCGGCAACCCTTATTCGAAAAATGAGCAGTCGCTTAATTTTTCGGCCGGCGCCCGGTTCAAAAACAAGAGGTTTACCGCAAGCACGAAAGGTTACTATTATTCTATATTCAATTATATAATGGGGGTGTATAATAAAGATTTAAGTGTGATGACAGTGGGTGCAAAGGGAGTGAAACAATATCAAAACAGTTACGCACAGATTATGGGTGGCGAATTGGAAGGAAGTGTAAGAATAGGTAAGAATTTTTTATTCAAAACACAATCTGCCTTTAACTATGGCATTGACGCAGATCATGATGCACTTCCCCTGATGGCTCCTTTTAAAAACATAAGTTTCCTTTCATTTGATAGCCGGAAATATGGCTGTGAGGTAGCAGGCATTTTTTCTGCTGCGCAAGCTCACACAAATTTTGATAAGTATGGTGAAACATCATCTTCCGGTTATTGGCTGTTGAATATTTCTGCTCACCAAGTTTTATTATTCAATAAAACCACAATGCGCCTGAACCTCGCAATTGAGAATGTGTTTGATAAAGAATATTATGATCATCTTGATGTGTCAAAAATTTTGAGAATGGGACGGAATATAAATGTTCAGTGCACATTCTTTTTCTGATAACCAGACGTAAACTTGTTACCTTTAAAGAAAATATTTTATCATGGATACCTGGCTATCAAGCTTGATTACTGAAACACCTCAGCAGGGTTTTGAACTTGCAATCACCCTATCGCGCAGAGGTGTAAAATACACCCAACCGGATACAGAGGTTTTGCATAAGCTCAGACCGGAATATGCGAATAATGCCGACAGCCTTACCGCTGCTTCTCATGTAATTGCGGTAAACTTCCAGACAGTGGCGGCAGCAAACGATTATTGGAGAGGAAAAGGCGGAAAATAGATCTTATCCAAAAATTTCCCAATTTATAAAAATAAATGCCCAAAAATCATGGGTATATTGGGGAAAATCATACCTTTATTTTTTATTAATGGGTTTAGTCTGTTCTTCTTTTGGCTGATGAATTACTTTTCGGGGTTACTTCAGTTCATTGTAGCATCTAATTTCATTAATGTAACAATTTTTTTTATTTAAAGTATTTTTTACAATGAACATTTATGTAGGTAATCTCAGCTGGGGTATGACAGATGAGGATTTAAACAGTCTTTTCAGTCCATACGGAAACGTATCCAGCGCGAAAATTTTAAGAGAAAAAAACACAGGCCGCAGCAAAGGTTTTGGCTTTGTGGAAATGGAAGATGAAGAAGCTGCTAAAACAGCAATTGCTACTTTGAACGAAAGTGAAGTTCAGGGCCGCAAATTGATCGTTAACGAAAGTCAACCGCGCACAGAAGGTAGCGGTGGCTACAGAAAAAGCGGTGGCGGTGGCTACGGCGGTGGCAGCAGAGGCGGTGGATATGGCAACCGCAACAGCGGTGGCGGTGGCTACAAAAAAGGTGGCAGCGGCGGCTACGGTAACGGTGGCGGTGGATACAATAAGTATTAATCGAGATTTTTCTTAAATAAGTAAATCCCTTCAATTGAGGGGATTTTTTTTGCCTTTATATGTGCAAATTATTTTCTTTCAAAAGCACTTTTATCCTGTTTTTTCAAAAATAAATTTTGAAGGTGCTTTTTCGGGTTTGCACGTTCGCCCGGTTTGTTAAACAAATTCCAGTTGTCTGTTTTCAAGCGTTACGTTAAAATGAATGTCCGCTTTTAGGGCTTTGAAAACTTTTAATATTGTGTCAATTGTCGCACTGTTAGCGCTGCTTTCAAGTTTTGAAATTTGCGCCTTTTGAACTCCTACAAGTTTACCCAATTGTTCTTGGGTCAGGTTTCTTTCTTGTCGGGCAGTTTTAATCATTCGACTTAGAATGTCCATACGAAGTTCGTACTCGTATTCGTCTCTGGCTTTTGTTCCTGTCTTCCCGATATATTTGTCTTTCACCTCGTCAAGAGAATAAGATTTCATCGCTGTTTTCTTCATTTTGTTTTTCATTTAGCATTTACTATCAAAATATTTTTTACGAATTATTAAGGCTCGTTCAATTTCGTTTGCTGGCACTTTGTCCACTTTTTTTATAAAACCGTGGGTCGAAAAACAAGTGTTTCCATTTCGCTTTCTTTGTCCCAAAAAGCAAGAAGTCTAATTTGTTTGCAGATCTGTTGCAACGTTTTGAGCGCAACATTTCCATCCTCGGCAGAAGTCAAAGAACCTTTGATAACTACAGTCGCCACATTGCAGCCATGGCACTTCATTTTGGATGCCTTCCTACAGAGTTGGATGAAGAACAGATCAAAGACTATCTCTACGAGTTGCAGCAGCGCAGCAAAACTCCATTGCAGACTTATTTCAAACACACCGTTTACGGCCTTCGGTTTATGCTCAAAGGTGAAGGGCTTCCTTACAGCCACCTTCATCTTCCTTCTATCAAAAGAGATAAAAAGCTACCCACCGTCTTAAGCAAAGCCGAAGTGTGGCGTATGCTTCAGACCGCCGCGCTGCTCAAACACAAAATACTCATTGGCCTGCTCTATGGCTGCGGATTCAGGTGCATGGAAGTAAGAAGTGTAAGACTCAAAGACCTGGATTTTGATCGTAAGATGTTGCATGTCGTTCAGAGCAAAGGCCGCAAGGATCGCTATGTTCCCTAATCTGCCCACCTGATCCGCGGATTAAAAAAATATATTGCTGCCGAACGGCCTGCAGAGTGGCTGTTCAATGGCAAACCCGGTGAACGTGCCGGTGGCGATTTTGATAACCGCTACAGCCAGCGGGGCGTACAGTGGGCAGTGAACCGTATTGCCAAAGATGCAGGCATTACCAAAGAAGTAAGCGTGCATACGCTGCGCCATACCTATGCCTGTCATCTTTTAGAAGAAGGCATGAACATCGTAACGCTCAAAGAACTTATGGGCCATGCCAACATAGAAACGACGATGGAATATCTGCATATCTGCCAGTTGGATGACCGTAAAATATTTTCTCCACTTGACAGTTTGTTTGAACAATGCGCGACACCCTCGAAGTAGCCGATGTGCTGCAAAGACTGGGCAGCCAAAGAGAACAGATGGGATTGAACACGCATCAGCTCAGAACCCTTCGTGCTATAGAGATGTGCAGGACACCTATGCTCGGGGGACATGTAGATGCCTGCGATACTTGTGGCCATATCAGCATCAGCTATAATAGCTGCCGGAACCGGCATTGCCCTAAATGCCAGGGACATAAGAGGGAAGAATGGATACAAAAACGCGAACAGGATCTGTTACCCTGCACTTATTATCATGTGGTGTTCACCTTGCCGCAGCAACTCAATGCTCTTGCCTTGCACCATCCGGCATTGGTCTATGATGCACTGTTCAAAAGTGTATGGCAAACCATCCGGCAGTTTGGAATCAACAAAAGCGTCCATCTGGGAATGATTGCTGTATTGCATACCTGGGGGCAGAACCTGTCACTTCATCCGCACCTGCATTGCATCATTCCCGGCGGCGGCATAGGCGCTGATGGTAAATGGCAAAAGCAGGTTCGCAGTAATAAATATTTGTTTCCGGTAAAAGCCTTAAGCAAAGTGTTCCGGGCAAAGTATGAGCAACACCTTAGGGAAAACGATATAGAAAATAAAGCGCTATTGGAAAGTCTGTTTCAACAGCATTGGGTAGTATATGCCAAACGGCCATTTGGCGGCCCCGTGCAGGTAATAGAATACCTGGGAAGATACACGCACAAAGTGGCGATCAGCAATCACCGTTTGCAAGAGGTGACGGACAGGGATGTTTCATTTACGTATAAGGATTACCGTGAGAGTGGAAAAAATAAGACGATGTCTTTAACCCACAGAGAATTTATCCGCCGTTTTGCACAGCACATACTGCCTTTGCGTTTTGTGCGCATCCGGCATTACGGCATTCTGAGCAGCACCTGGAAGCGTGGAAAATTACAGGCATTGCAAAGCGAACTGAAAGTAAAGAGGCCAGAGGCAAAAACAAAAACTTTACTGAGCAAATGCCCCTGCTGCAAAACCGGCACGTTGATAACGATTGAAGTGTTTGGCAAGCGTGGCCCACCGCAGGAATTTCTTACGGAAAACCAACCTGTGCCTGTCCCGCTTTTTTAGCGGAATGGGTAAGGGATTTTCTGTCCGCCGAAAATGAAAAGAATCAGATATTACGACCAATGAGACCCTTTTGAAAAATTAAGTTGCCTAACTTGATAGTGTAGCTCAACTCCTCTTTACGACATCTCCATACTAACCGGTTTACGGATGGCTCTGTTATTGTTTTTTGGTATCCGTGAGAATAGTTCGTTCAACATGCGGCTTCATTGTCGGTGTTACGCACCCAACGAAGCCTTAGTTGTTAGCTGTCGTTTTTTTATTCGGTTTTGTTCAGTGTCCAAATGATAGCTTTTTCTTTCGTTGCTCTAAAAATGGTGTTATGTTTTTCTTTCGGTTCGTCAGAATAGTTCCATTTTAGATTTTCCATATTTGCGGTTTTGAAAATATTGGCTAATTCCTTTGTATGTGGCGAAATATCTGTTGCTTTTGAACCTGCAAACCAAATTCGTTTTTCAGTTGTTGGAAGTTTCTCTAAATGTTCTTTAGCAGTCCTTACCAAATAATGATTGTTCCACCAAAGTGAAGGGTCAAAAGCGATATAATTGTCAAACATTTCAGGTGTCAAGAAAAATGTTTCCATTACAAAAAGTCCTGATGCAGATTCTCCAATTATACTTTTTTCAGTCGTTGTTCTGTATCGTTTGTTTATTTCTGGGAAAAGTTCTTCTTTGATAAAGGCTCTAAATTTTTCTGAACCACCAACAACTGGTGCAATTTCTTTGTCTTTCACTACTTCTGTAAATCCAGTTAAATCTCTTCTTCTTTGAGTGTTTTCAATTCCTATAAGTATTAGAGGTTTTATTTTGTTTTCTTTTATCAGTTTAGCAATAGTATTTGCAATGTGTGGAAAGTCTTCTTTTATTCCACCGTCTGCCATATACATTACGGGCAAAGAGTCTTTGCTTGTTTTATAATTTTCGGGTGTCCAAACATTGATTACTCTTTCTTCTCCAACTTGTTTAGATTGAATCTTAAAAGTTCCGTGTTTTGGAATAGGGTCGTTCGGTTGTGATGCGTTTGAGCAACTTGTCAATGCTACAAGTATAAAAAGAAAGTTGTAATAAATAAATTTCATGTTTTCTGTTTTCAGTTTGATTGTTTTTACGATGTCGTTTTAAGCTGACGCACAACGTTAAAGCATTGGCGATGTGGCGGCATTCTGTGTTACGTCTGCCCGGTGCCGCTGCTGATTAAAGATACAAAAGCTCATTGTTTATTCTGTTGCTTGGTTTTATTTGTCTGCCGGAACTTAAGCCAATTAGCGAACAAAATGCTGAGAATATTTTCGTCGCCCCGCCATATTGCCAATGCAATGTTGGGCGTTCGCCAATCTATGTATTAGTATTTCCCCTTAATTAAGTCACATGGCTTTTAATGGATCGCCAACAACTTGCATTCCATGATCAGCAAATATCTTTGCGATTTCTTGCTTAGATGGAGGTGATGCCCATTTATCTGTCACAGCAAAAAACTCTTCCATTTTACCAGCGGGTATATATGAAACAATGGTCTTCGCATTTTCTGTCAGTTGAATAAAAGCATGAGGAACATTTCGTGGAAGAAATATTGTGTCCCCCTTTTTAAGGTTATATCTTTCACTCCCACATTGAAATAAATATTCGCCTTCAATCACAAAAAACCATTCGTCTTGGTTATGGTGTACATGGAGTGGAGGCCCTCCATTTGGTGTTTGTCCTATTTGCTCAAAAACGGCTAGTTCATTATTAGTGTCTTTGCCAGAAATTTTTATGTCAAGTGTATTAACGGTTACACCTTTCATTTTGTAACGTCTGCCGAACCTAGCCTCACCGGAACTTACTTTAAATGGGTTACCTGTCCGCATGTTAAACAAAGATTTCAATTTTGCAAATAAGATCAAAGGAGACAATGCTACTATACCAAAAATAAACTTCTTTCGTTCCATTTTTTTTAAAATTAAGAAATCAATAGGTTGCAAGCAAGTCCACGTTGGTGCAGCCCAACGGCAGTCCGTCTAAAAACCTCCGTTGTTTCCCAAAAATAACTTAAAAACTATTGATTTAAAAGCCTTTTAGGCTCCAATTAAAAACAGATTTGGTTCTGATTGCAAAAAAATAAGATGCCCGTAAAAAGGCTTGTTTTGTCTTTGTGAAGAGGCATTTTATAAAAAATAAACAGCAAAGCTCCTGAAGGAACTTTTTGAGTCCATTTTTATCAAGCAAGTTGATAATGCGGCGCAGATTCAGGGCAGTAAACATCAGTCCTAC